>Ga0160472_100117_pt1 | contig 125418 bp, 107 predicted proteins | sample HID1973M_E11MG_FD_108267 | JGI IMG/M metagenome (GOLD analysis project Ga0160472, IMG submission 108267) | Enriched mosquito-associated microbial communities from UW Madison campus, WI, USA - HID1973M_E11 MG | ecosystem: Host-associated > Arthropoda: Insects > Digestive system > Unclassified ... | reverse complement strand
GGCCCGTAGGGCGAGCCACAGGGATGTGGCGAGATCATCGAACGTTCGATGAACGGGTTCGACCCGTAAAAACGCAAAAACCCGCCAGAGGCGGGTTCTTTAAATATGGTGCCCGAACCCGGAATCGAACCAGGGACACGGGGATTTTCAATCCCCTGCTCTACCGACTGAGCTATTCGGGCAACGGGGCGCATTAAACCGTAAAGGCTTCGGCCCGTCAACGGCTTTCATGAAAAAACCGTGGGAAACGTGACTGATTGCCTGAATTTCAGGCAAAGGTGGTGAAATATCAGGCTAGTGCGCCATTTTTGCGGCACAACGCTATACCCAGAACATCTTCGGCCAGGCTTTTCGCTGTCGTGACATCCTGCACATTCCGCTTAACCAGCAGTTTGCTCAGACAACCTTCAAGTATCAGTTCAATCTGATCGGCAACCATGGACGGATTATCTAACGCGAGCGCGACTAAAATGTCGTGGGTAAATTGCCATGACGCACGCTTTTGCTGCTCTGCCAGCTGATGTATCGGCTGATCGGGTTGTGGATAGAAGCTACAAGCCGCAATAAACAGGCAACCAGGAAAGCGACCAATGCTGACTTGTTGGCTGAGTACCTGATAACGCGCCATCAGCTTCTGTTCATGGCTGAGCGTCTCATCCAGCAAAATCTGTCGGCGCCAGGTATCAATTTGCTGAGCATGATAACGCAGGGCATCGTACAGCAAGGCATCACGGTCGGGCCAAAAACGCTGCAATTGTTCAATCGGAAATTGACTCTCGCCTGCCAACTGTTGCAGCGATGTGGTGGCGGCAAGGCCGTTCTGTTCAAGCACATTCAACGCATGCTCGAGTATTTGTTCACGTTGCAAGTGACTCTCCTCTGGTATGCGAACCCGCTGATACGCGCGGGCGGTGTCCTGACTCCAGTTTTGTTTACTGGCCCAGTTTCTGCAAATGCGCGCGGAAATCAGCGGCATTGAGGAAGCCGGTGACCCGCGAATCAGGAATTTCTGTGCCTGTAGCGTCAAAGAACAAAATGGTGGGCAAGCCCAGTACATTAAGACGTTTTAACAGCGCATTATCGCTGGCGCTATTGGCGGTAACGTTGGCCTGAAGTAACTGCACTTTACTCAGCTGATCGCGAACTAAGGGGTCGCTAAAAGTATATTTTTCGAACTCTTTGCAGGCGACACACCAATCGGCATACAGGTCGACCATAGTGATACGCCCTTGCGCCTGCTGTAAAGCGTTGTCGAGCTGTGAGGCAGACGCGATTGATGAGAAGGGCAGATGAGCCACGCTTTGTTGCGCCACGCTGTTACCGAAGGCCCAGTCTTGTAATGGGCGCGCACTGATCAACGCGGCGGCGAGCATGATGATTTGCACCACACGCCATTTGCCGCTGTGGGCGCGCAGGCTAGCGCTGAACGCCCACGCGAAGAAGGCCACGCCAAGCAAACTCCAAAGCCGTAATCCCCAGATGTCACCTAAAATCCGCTCCAGCAAAAACACCGGCAAGGCGAGAATGACAAAGCCAAAGCCTTCTTTGACCATTTGCATCCACGGCCCGCTTTTCGGCAGCAGCTTATTGCCAAACATCGTGACAACAACCAGCGGTAGCCCCATTCCTAGCGCATAGAGCCACAATGTGCCTGCGCCGGCCCAGAGATTTCCGCTTTGAGCAATATAGAGAAGAATGGCGCTGAGCGGCGCGGTGGTACAGGGCGAGCAGATCAATCCGGCCAGTGCGCCCATCAGGAATACGCCAATTAACGAGCCGCTTTGTTGGCGATTGCTCCAGAGTGTCAGGCGTGTTTGTAACGTCGAGGGCAGCTGCAAGGAGAACAGCCCAAACATCGACAAGGCCAGAATAATAAACAGGGCGGATAAACCGATTAATACGTAAGGGTGCTGGAGCGCGGCCTGAAAACGTAATCCCGCCGCCGCCACGATCACACCCAACAGCGTGTAAGTCAGCGCCATGCCCTGCACGTAAACCATCGCCAGAGCAAACAATCGACCCAACGAATAGTTACGCTGACCGCCAAGAATAATGCCCGAAATCAGCGGGTACATCGGCAGTACGCAAGGCGTAAACGCGACGCCAATGCCAATTAACAGCGCCCAAAGCGGCGAGAAAGGCAGCGAGTCGGTGGGTGCGGGTTGCGCATGGGCGACAGGCGGCGTGCTGTTAGCCGCAACCGCACTTAAAGGAACGGTGCGTGTTTCAGGTGGATAACAGAAACCGGCTGCAGCACAACCTTGGTAAGTGACGCTGATCGTCGCCCCTTTCGCGGCCTGTTGCAGCGTCACGGGGATCGTCAAATCTTGCGGATAGATTTCGCTTTTGCCGTAGAACTCATCTTCATGCGGCTGGCCAGCCGGGAGATTGAGCGGAGCGATCTGCGCATTTTGCGGTGTGACGTGAATCTGCTGCCGATAAAGGTAATAACCCGATTTCACTTTCCAGCTGAGCTGGAGTTGTGAACCTTGCTGATTGAAATCAAAAGTAAACGCCTGATCGACCGGCACAAAGCGGCTGCTGTTGTTGGGAGAAAAAAGCGACGCCTGCGCCTGCAGGCAGATAAACAGCGCAAAAAATAGCGTGATTAGGCGAGAGATGCGTGCAGCCATGACAAGTATTCACTGTCTCCATGTTGAACCGGCAACGCCAGCAGTTCGGGCACATCATAAGGATGTGCACCTTTAAGCAGATCCATTAACGCTTGCTGATGATCGCTGTCGCATTTCAACAGCATCTGCACCTCGTTGGCCTGCTCGAGCTTGCCTTGCCAGACGTAATAAGAGGTCGCGCCAGGCAGCAAGGTCACGCAGGCAGCCAGTTTCGCTTCTAACGCCACTTTGGCTAGCTGTTGAGCACAAGCTTGATCGGGTGCGGTGCAAAGGATAATGGCGGCATTCATCGCGCGGCTCCTGAGTAAAAGAGCGCCGATGATAGCACGCTCCAGGGGCAACAACGTTTACAGGTTGTAACCGCGCTATAACACCAATCCACCAAAGACAAAGCCGAACAAAACCGACAGCGTAATCGCCAGCACGCCTGGAATGATAAACGAGTGATTAAAGACAAACTTGCCAATGCGGGTGGATCCGGTGTCATCCATTTCAACCGCCGCCAGCAAAGTAGGATAGGTAGGCAAAACAAACAGTGCTGAAACAGCAGCAAACGAAGCAATTGCGGTCAGTGGAGAGACGCCCAGCAGCAGCGCGGCGGGCATTAGCGCTTTGGTGGTGGCCGCTTGTGAATAAAGCAGCGTCGCGGCAAAGAACAGCACCAAAGCCAGCATCCACGGGTAAGTTTGCAGCGTATCGCCCGCCAGCGTTTGAATATCGCTAAGGTGCGCTTTGACAAAGGTGTCGCCCAACCAGGCAACACCCATCACGCAGATACAGGCGCTCATGCCCGATTTAAACGTGCTGGCGCTGAGAATTTCCCCGGTATCGATCTTGCAGGTCAAACAGATCAAGGTCGCGATGGTAAGCATAAACACCACAATCGCTTCGTTACGTGGCAGCACCGGATTAGCGATCAGCCCGACACTTTCACTGGTTGCGGTGGCATACAGCACCACCGCGACAATGGCGATTAAGAACAGCCAAACGGATTTTTTCGCGCCGGGTTTAGCCACAAAATGCGTCGCGCCGCGCAGCACCACTTCACCTTTGGCTAATCGCGCTTGGTAAACCTCATCATCTTTTAACTCTTTGCCAAGGAAATTGGTTACCAGCGCGGCAAGGAAAATCCCGACCATGGTTGCCGGAATGGCGATAGCCAGCAGGGTAATATAGCTGACGCCGCGCGGTTCCAGCAGTGTGGCAAAAAACACCACCGCAGCAGAAATAGGTGAAGCAGTAATCGCAATTTGTGACGCCACCACGGCGATGGAAAGTGGACGAGAAGGGCGCACGCCTTGCTCTTTGGCAACTTCGGCAATCACCGGCAGCGTTGAGAAAGCGGTGTGGCCGGTTCCTGCCAGCAAGGTCATCACGTAGGTGACCAGCGGGGCGAGAAAGGTGACGTAGCGTGGATGTCGCCGCAGCAGGCGTTCGGCCAGGCTGACCAGATAATCCATGCCGCCTGCCACCTGCATGGCAGCAATCGCGGCGATCACCGCCATGATGATTTCAATCACGTCGAAGGGGATCACGCCGGGCTTCAGGCCGCAGAACAGCGTCAGAACCAGTACGCCTAAACCGCCGGCGAAACCAATACCAATGCCGCCGAGGCGTGCACCTAACCAGATCGCCACTAAGACAATTGCCAGCTCAACGAATACCATCCTGCCACTCCAAAAATTGACCTGCGAAAAATGGCGTGTAGCTTGGCAAAAAAAAAGGCACATCGCGTTGATCGCGGCGTGCCTTTAAGAAAAGAGTTAATTTAAGTTTTACTGCTCGCTTTCATCAGTATAGCGTTTTGCTTTATAGACCGGATACATCAGGTTCTGCACCGAGAAAATATCGTCCAATTCGCTTTCCGTCAGCAGACCGCGCTCCAGCACCACTTCACGCACGCTCTTACCGGTTTCGGCACAGATCTTACCGACAATGTCACCATTATGATGACCAATGTAGGGGTTGAGATAGGTCACGATGCCGATAGAGTTGAAGACATAGGCTTCACATACTGCTCGGTTGGCGGTAATGCCGTTAACGCATTTTTCCAGCAGGTTGTAACAGGCATTGGTCAGGATGCTGATCGATTCAAACATCGCCTGACCAATCACCGGTTCCATTACGTTCAGCTGCAACTGACCCGATTCAGAGGCCATCGTCACGGTAATGTCATTGCCGATGACCTTGAAGCAAACCTGGTTCACCACTTCAGGCACCACCGGGTTCACTTTGGCTGGCATGATTGAAGAGCCGGCCTGTAATTCTGGCAGGTTGATTTCGTTCAGCCCGGCACGCGGACCTGAAGAGAGCAGGCGCAAATCGTTACAGATTTTGGATAACTTCACCGCCAGACGCTTCAATGAAGAGTGCACCATGACGTAGGCGCCGCAGTCTGACGTCGCCTCAATCAAATCTTCAGCCGGGATAACCGGCAGGTTGCTGACTTCCGCCAGGCGCTGTACCGCCAGATGTTGATAACCGTCTGGCGTGTTCAGGCGCGTGCCGATGGCCGTCGCGCCAAGGTTAACTTCCAGCAGCAATTCTGCCGTGCGGAGAATGCTTTTGGTTTCTTCATTCAGCAGGACGCTAAAGGCGTGGAATTCCTGGCCCAGCGTCATTGGCACCGCATCTTGCAGCTGCGTACGCCCCATTTTCAGGATGGTTTGGAATTCGTCAGATTTGCGTTGAAAGCCTTCGCTAAGCTGATGAATGCCGTCGAGCAGTTTCAGGATTGAGCTGTAAACCGCAATGCGAAAACCGGTGGGATAAGCGTCGTTGGTTGACTGGCATTTATTGACGTGATCGTTGGGGTTCAGATACTGGTATTCACCTTTCTGATGTCCCATCAACTCCAGCCCGATATTCGCCAGCACTTCGTTGGTGTTCATGTTAACCGAAGTGCCTGCGCCGCCTTGGTAAACATCCACCGGGAACTGATCCATGCAGCGACCATTATTTAAGACTTCATCACAAGCCTGAATGATGGTGTTAGCAATATTGCGTGGAATGGTTTGTAGCTCTTTGTTTGCCATTGCAGCGGCTTTTTTCACCATCACCATGCCGCGAACGAATTCGGGAATGTCGCTGATTTTGCTGCTGCTAATGTAAAAATTCTCAATCGCACGCAGAGTATGAACGCCATAATAGGCATCCGCCGGAACCTCGCGCATACCTAACAGGTCTTCTTCGATACGAATGTTGTTCGCCATGGTAACCTTCTTGTTGTTGCCGCTTTGAAATGCCGCTATCCATCACAGATGATCTGTTTTATTTTGTCTTGAAGAGCCAGCACCGTCATTTTATCCATCTTCGAACGGGCGAGCACGATCATATTCTGATGCATCTAAAAAGCATGAATGCAGATCACCTTACCGATGTCGCCGGGTTAACGATATGTGAAGTTGGTTACAAAATTAACCCCAAAGTAAAAATTTGGCAGGATCGGTTGAAATCGCGGCGGCGGGAGCCCATCTCTTTTCATATCATCACTCTGATGAACGCTTTCTGCTGTTTGGCATGACGCCGGGCAGCCACAACTCACAGGAGTATTCGGTGCGCTGGTTACCGTTAGTGATCTTTTTTGTATTGGCCTGGATTGAGATTTCCCTCTTCATCCAGGTTGCGCACGTCATCGGCGTGCTGTTCACCATGTTGTTGGTGATCTTTACCTCATGTATTGGTGTGTCGCTGGTGAAAAATCAGGGCATGAAAAACTTCATGGCGATGCAGGAAAAACTCGCACGTAATGAAAGTCCGGCTAACGAAATGATCAAAAGCGTTTCGTTGATTATCGCCGGTTTTTTGCTGCTGCTGCCGGGTTTTTTCACCGACTTCCTCGGTTTGCTGCTGCTGTTGCCACCGGTGCAAAAACATCTGACATTGAAGTTGATGCCGCATCTGCGCGTCTGGCGTGGGCCGGGAGCAGGCCCAGACAGTGGTTACACGATGGATGGTGAATTCGAACGCAAAGAGGGCGATCGCATTGAGCATAAAGACGATCCCAAGGATCGTTAATATAAGCAGCTGATAAAACGCGACGAAAAGTCGCGTTTTTTATTTATCCGTTCACATTCCTGCTTCAAAGACGCATTGATCGGTCAAAAAATGGTCGGTTATCACATTCAAGTAAAAAAATTGTTGTCCAGCCCCTTGAAAGCACTAGAGCCCGCCCCTACTTCTCTGGTCACGAGGCCGGAAGCCAAACAGACCGGCGTTCAACCCAAAAATGAATGATTGGACTTCTCAAAGGAGAGCTATCAAATGAAAATTCGTCCATTGCACGATCGCGTTATCGTCAAGCGTAAAGAAGTTGAATCCAAATCAGCTGGCGGCATCGTGCTGACCGGTTCTGCAGCCGCTAAATCCACTCGTGGTGAAGTGCTGGCTGTCGGCAACGGCCGCATCCTTGAAAGTGGCGACGTTAAGCCGCTGGACGTGAAAGTTGGCGATGTAGTGATCTTCAGCGAAGGTTACGGCGCGAAAACGGAAAAAATCGACAATGAAGAAGTGCTAATCATTTCTGAAAGCGACATTCTGGCAATTGTTGAAGCGTAATTTTTTACGCGTAATTCACTGAACGAAACGAATTTAAGGGATATTTGAAATGGCAGCTAAAGACGTAAAATTCGGTAATGACGCACGCGTAAAAATGCTGCGTGGCGTAAACGTACTGGCAGATGCAGTAAAAGTTACCTTGGGTCCAAAAGGCCGTAACGTAGTTCTGGATAAATCTTTTGGTGCACCTACCATCACTAAAGATGGTGTTTCTGTCGCACGTGAAATCGAACTGGAAGACAAGTTCGAAAACATGGGCGCGCAGATGGTGAAAGAAGTGGCCTCTAAAGCGAACGACGCTGCAGGCGACGGCACCACCACCGCAACCGTTCTGGCTCAGTCTATCGTTAACGAAGGCTTGAAAGCTGTGGCTGCGGGCATGAACCCAATGGATCTGAAGCGCGGCATCGACAAAGCGGTTATCGCTGCAGTTGAGAAGCTGAAAGAACTGTCTGTTCCTTGCTCTGATTCAAAAGCTATCGCACAGGTTGGTACCATTTCTGCTAACTCTGATGAAACCGTTGGCACCCTGATCGCTCAGGCGATGGAAAAAGTGGGTAAAGAAGGCGTTATCACCGTTGAAGAAGGCACCGGTCTGCAAGACGAGCTGGACGTGGTTGAAGGTATGCAGTTTGACCGCGGTTACCTCTCTCCGTACTTCATCAACAAGCCAGAAACAGGCGCCATTGAGCTGGAAACCCCGTTCATCCTGTTGGCTGATAAGAAAATCTCTAACATCCGCGAAATGCTGCCTGTGCTGGAAGCCGTTGCGAAAGCAGGCAAACCACTGCTGATCATCGCTGAAGATGTTGAAGGTGAAGCATTGGCAACGCTGGTGGTGAACACCATGCGCGGCATCGTTAAAGTGGCTGCGGTTAAAGCACCTGGCTTCGGCGATCGTCGTAAAGCCATGCTGCAGGATATTGCTATCCTGACCGGCGGTACCGTGATTTCTGAAGAGATCGGCATGGAGCTGGAAAAAACAGCTCTGGAAGATCTGGGTCAGGCAAAACGTGTTGTGATCAACAAAGACACCACCACCATCATCGATGGCGTGGGTGAAGAAGCGACCATTCAGAACCGCGTAACTCAGATTCGTCAGCAGATCGAAGAAGCAACGTCTGACTACGACAAAGAAAAACTGCAGGAGCGCGTAGCGAAACTGGCAGGCGGCGTGGCCGTACTGAAAGTGGGCGCAGCGACTGAAGTTGAAATGAAAGAGAAGAAAGCGCGCGTTGAAGATGCCCTGCATGCAACCCGTGCTGCGGTAGAAGAAGGCGTGGTTGCTGGTGGTGGTGTAGCGCTGGTTCGCGTTGCAGCACAGCTGGCTGATCTGCGTGGTCAGAACGAAGACCAGAACGTAGGTATCAAAGTTGCGCTGCGCGCAATGGAATCTCCACTGCGTCAGATCGTTTCTAACGCCGGTGAAGAGCCTTCTGTTGTCGCTAACAACGTTAAAGCAGGCGACGGTAACTACGGTTACAACGCGCAGACTGAAGAATATGGCAACATGATCGACTTCGGTATCCTGGACCCAACCAAAGTAACCCGTTCTGCTCTGCAGTACGCGGCTTCTGTTGCGGGCCTGATGATCACCACCGAATGTATGATCACTGATGCGCCTAAAGGCGATACCCCTGATTTAGGTGGTGGCGCTGGCGGTATGGGTGGCATGGGCGGTATGGGCGGCATGATGTAATTGCCGTTGACTGCTTAAGTCACGAAGCCCCCGATCGGAAACGGTCGGGGGTTTTTCTTTTTGTATGGAAAATAGTATAAGTAGTGGCGCAATAGTTGGGCTTAACGGGATTAGGGCAATGAATGTTCAGAAAAAAAGTGCGCTTTTCTGCTACGCTGCCACCCGACTCTGATGATAATAAATGGGGATTACAATGCGGATTAACCTCTTGCTCGGACTGGCGGCTGGCGCGTTACTGCTGGCGGGCTGCAGCAGCTCAACTCAACTCTCTTCTGGCGGCCAACGTGTAACATTTACCGATCAGCAGCCCGGCAACGAGTGTCAGCTTCTGGGTAACCTTACCGGCTCACAAAGCAACTGGCTGACCGGTGCGGGTGGCGAAACCAGCGCACTGCGTGGAGCAGCCAATGATTTGCGTAATCGCGCAGCAGAAATGGGTGGCAACGTTATTTACGGTGCAACCAGCCCAACACAAAATATTTTGTCTGCCTTTGCACCGCTCGACAGCAAAATGAGTGGTCAAGTCTATAAGTGCTCGCAAAGCTAAACCGCGTTTGATGCGAAAAGATTTTTCTACTGGCCGGATTTGACTCCGGCCATTTTTATTCCTGCTTAAGTTGCAGATCCAGCGGCGTTTTACTCGGCTCGCCACCGATTTCACGTGCCAGCTTCGGCACCAAATACCCCGATACCAACGGTAAGAGATTGCGCATCAGCGCACGCGCTTCTTCATCAGAAACGAAGAAATGCGCCGCGCCCTGTACTTTGTCCAGTACGTGCAGGTAATAGGGCAGAATACCGGCGTCGAACAGCGCATTGCTTAAGGTTGCCAGCGTTTGCGCGTTATCATTCACGCCGCGCAGCAACACGCTCTGATTCAGCAGCGTGACGCCTGCGCGCTTCAGCTTGTGCATCGCATCACGCAGCGCATCGTCAATTTCCTGCGCATGGTTGATGTGCGTTACCAGCAGCACCTGTAACCGTGTTTCGCCCAGCAGCTGGCATAATACGTCAGTGATGCGCGCCGGAATCACCACCGGCAAGCGGCTGTGAATACGCAAACGTCTGAGATGCGGAATTTTTTCCAGCTCGGCAATGAGCCATGCCAATTCATGATCTTTTGCCATCAACGGATCGCCGCCGGAGAAAATGATTTCATCCAGTTCCGGGTGGTCCGCGATATACTCCAGCGCCGCTTGCCAGTTGCGCTTGTTGCCTTGGTTATCCTGATAGGGAAAATGACGGCGAAAGCAGTAGCGACAGTTGACTGCGCAGCCGCCTTTTACCAATAAAAGTGCGCGGTTTTTATACTTATGCAGTAAACCGGGCACAACGTTATTTTGTTCATCCAGCGGATCGGTGCTATAACCTGGCGCATCAATGAATTCCTGACGACTGGTCAGTACCTGCAACAGCAGCGGATCCTGTTCATCGCCTTTTTTCATACGGGCAATGAACGCGCGGGGCACGCGCAGGGCGAAGAGGCGACGTGCATCTGCACCTTGCGCCAGCTCTGCATGCTGATCCAGGGCTAAAATTTGCAGTAATTCATTAGGTTCAGTGACAACATCAGCAAGTTGCTGCAACCAATCTTCTCTGGAAGGTGTATTTAGGGTTACAATGTGTGCCATTTTTTTGGCTAAGTACCAGTATCAATTTTCGTAGAGGGCCTTCATGGCGACTTATTCTAGCAACGATTTCCGTCCCGGTCTTAAAATCATGTTCGAAGGCGAGCCATATGCCATCGAATCCAGTGAGTTCGTTAAACCGGGTAAAGGTCAGGCATTCGCACGCGTTAAAATGCGTCGCCTGCTGACGGGTTCTCGCGTTGAGAAAACTTTCAAATCCACCGACTCCGCTGAAGGCGCAGACGTAGTGGATACCAACCTGAACTATTTGTACAACGACGGTGAGTTTTATCACTTCATGCACCCGGAAAGCTTTGAGCAGTTCCAGGTTGAAGAGAAGACCGTTGCTGAAGCAGCGAAATGGCTGCAAGACAATGCTGAATGTATCGTTACGCTGTGGAACGGTCGTCCGATCGCTGTTCAGCCGCCGAACTTTATCGAAGCAGAAGTTATCGAAACCGATCCGGGCCTGAAAGGTGACACCGCAGGTACCGGCGGCAAGCCAGCTAAGCTTTCTACTGGCGCAGTGGTGAAAGTGCCATTGTTCGTTCAAGAAGGCGAAGTGGTTAAAGTTGACACCCGCTCTGGCGAATACGTGTCACGCGTTAAATAAGTACATAATCAGGCGCATCCATCGATGCGCCTTTTTCTTGTGTGAGTTGAGAAAATGAAAAAGCTGGCAAAATTTATCGCATTCGCGTTGCTGGTCTCCTCTGCGCTGAGCGCCTGCAACACTTTCCACGGTTTTGGTGAAGACGTTTCCCATTTAGGCGGAGCGATTTCGCGCGCAGCAAACTAATTTCCCGACTGTTTTCTTTTGTGGTACTGACAGCAGCAACCCGCTGAATTCCGGCTATGCTTAAATCGCTGTACTTTTACTGCAACCAAAAAAAGGAAATTAGTATGTTAAAGAAAAGTATTGTCACAATCTTCTCTGTATTGCTGCTCTCTTCATTGCTTTCGGCATGCAATACCACGCGTGGCGTTGGTGAAGATGTAGAAGCAGGCGGCCAGGCTATTCAAAACAGCACGAAGTAATTCTAACCGGTGCGAAACAGCGCGTTTCGTACCGGATTTTCTTAGCTACCTTGTTTCACCCAGATCAATTCCTCTACCGGGAAACCGGCCTGACGCGCCTGCTCAACCAATTTCTGTTTAACGGCTGGCTCAAGCTGAGGCGTTCGAGACAAAATCCATAAATAGTGACGATTCGGGCCGCATATCAGTGCATAACGGTATTCCGGGTCAAGCGCGATAACGTTATATCCGCCATAGAACGGGCCAAAGAAAGAGACTTTCAGCGCAGCTCGCTGCTTGTCGCCAGTAAAGTAGGCTTTACCTACACTTTCCTGCCAGCGTTGTTTCTGGGCGTTAAAGCCGCGGTTTACGACCTTCAAGCCGCCATCTTCTCGCGGGCTGTAGTTTGCTGTGACCTGCTCAAGCCCACGCTCGAACCGATGATCTAATCTGGCGATTTCATACCATTTACCGAGATAACGCTGACTATCAAAGTTTTCGATAACGGTAACATTCTTCGGCGGCGTGGTGCTGCAGGCTACGGAGAGAAAAGCGCTGAGGCTGGCGACGAGAGTTTTCCATGGTGACATGTGCGATTCCTTTGTGATTTAACTGCTTAAGTATAGAAGAGCTGCCGATATTTTTTCCCGCTTCGGCATGAGATTGTTTGCCGCAGGCAATGCGGGTAGACTTCCCTCCCTTATTTGTATCAGGAGTCATCACCATGAGCGAAACGGCAAGCTGGCAACCTAGCGCATCCATTGCCAATTTGTTGAAACGCGCCGCTATCTTAGCGGAAATACGGCGTTTCTTTGCCGATCGCGGCGTATTAGAAGTTGATACGCCTGCCATGAGCCAAGCCACGATTACCGATATCCATCTGGTGCCTTTCCAGACACGATTTGTCGGGCCCGGCGCGGCGCAAGGGCGCGATCTTTGGTTGATGACCAGCCCGGAATATCATATGAAACGCCTGCTGGCAGCGGGAAGCGGTCCGATCTACCAAATGAGCCGCAGCTTTCGTAATGAAGAAGCGGGACGCCATCACAATCCAGAATTCACCATGCTGGAGTGGTATCGCCCACACTATGATATGTACCGGCTGATGAATGAAGTTGACGACCTGATGCAGCAAGTGCTGGAGTGCGACAGCGCTGAATCACTTTCTTATCAGCAGGCGTTTATTCGTCATCTTGAAATTGATCCGCTTTCAGCCGATAAAGCGCAACTGCGTGAAGTTGCAGAGAAGCTGGGCGAGGGCGAATTAGCGCGTGCAGAAGACGATCGCGATACGCTGCTGATGCTGCTGTTTATGCTGGGCGTTGAGCCAAAAATCGGACAGGATAAACCCTGCTTTGTTTATCACTTCCCTGCCAGCCAGGCAGCATTAGCAGAAATCAGCACGGAAGATCACCGTGTAGCAGAGCGCTTCGAGGTCTATTACAAAGGCATTGAGCTGGCGAACGGTTTCCGTGAGCTGACCGACAGCCGTGAGCAGCGTCAGCGCTTCGAACAAGATAACCGCCGCCGTGCCGCGCGAGGCTTACCGCAACATCCTATCGATACCAATTTGTTAGACGCGTTGGCGCATGGTATGCCTGCTTGCTCTGGCGTTGCACTGGGTGTTGATCGATTAATTATGCTGGCTCTGAAAGCGCAGTCGCTGAATGAAGTGATCGCTTTTCCAGTCGATCGTTGCTAAAGGCTTTATCTCATGCGGCAGTGCGCAGCTGTTCCCGATGCGATGCGCACTGAAAAAGGCAGGTAAAAACGCGGCTCCTACAAGGATGTAGGTGATTTGATATGTCATCCCTGACTTATCATTGAATTGGGAGCGACAGATAACAACGTTACTGGCTGTTGTCTGGGAATTCCTGAATGGTCACCGGCAGCGTTAATTTCTGATCGTTACGTAAAACCTGCACGTCTATTACTGAACCCGGGCGAATCTCCGCCACCTGATCCATGGTTTCCTGTGCGGAAATGGCCGGTTTATTATTCACACTCAACAACACATCATTGACCTGAATGCCGCCTTTGTCTGCCGGCCCATCTGGCGTCACCACGCTGACAATAATGCCTTGTACGCGATCCAGATTACTGCCCTGACCATGTAGCGGCGGCAATTCACGGCCTGTAATCCCGATATAACCACGAATCACACGCCCATCGCGGATCAGTTTATCCATGATTTTTGACGCCAACGCGGTGGGAATGGCGAAACCAATCCCTTCCGGCGTTTCACCATCGTTACTTTTGTCGAACGTTAAGGTATTGATGCCCATTAACTCGCCCAGCGAATTAATCAGTGCGCCGCCGGAGTTACCTTGGTTGATTGAGGCATCCGTTTGCAGAAAGTTTTGCCGCCCGGATGAACTCAAGCCCACGCGGCCGGTTGCGCTGATAATGCCTTGGGTCACGGTTTGACCGAGATTGTAGGGGTTACCAATCGCCATCACCACGTCGCCAATGTGCGCAATACGTTGCGAATTAATTGGAATTACCGGCAGGCCGGAAGCGGTAATTTTTAGCACCGCTAAATCGGTCATTGCATCGGAACCTACCAAGGTGGCTTCGAAAAAACGGCCATCTTGTAACGCGACAATAATTTGATCCGCGTTATTGATAACGTGTTTATTGGTGAGGATGTAGCCTTTTGCGTTCATGATTACGCCAGAACCCAGCGTAGTAATGCCACGATTGTTATTACCGTGCGCGCTGCGGTTATAAACATTCACTACCGCAGGCACGGCGCGGCGCACCCCTTGATTGAAACTAAAGGGTGTTTCGTCATTGCTGTTATCTTGGATGTGCAGGGCTTCGCTGCCCATGCGCAGTGCAGGCAAGGCCGCAAGTAAAATACCCGCAACAATCAGGCCCAACACAACCGAACGCAAAAGTTTAAGAAACATGGTGTTAAATCACGCCAGGGGAGATCGCTGGGGAGAATAACATGAGTGCGGCGGACACACACGTGCTTGTGTCCGCCGCAGTAGAGGGTTTATCTATCTCAACAGGCCGGTTTGTCTTAAAAGCGACTTACCTTAAAAGCCGCTTATCTTAAAAGCAGATAGATATTTTCATCGCCACGTACCACATTCAGAGCCAGTACTGGCGGTTTACCTTCCAGTACCTTGCGCATTTCTGCGATAGATTGCGTGCGATTGCGGTTAACGCCAACAATCACATCCTCTTTCTGCAGGCCAACCTGCTCGGCAGGCGTACCTTTTTCGATGGTATCGACTTTAACGCCTTTATCACCGGTTTTGGTCTGGCCGTCGCTCAACGTAGCGCCTTGTAAGGCTGGCGACATCAGTTGTGCGCTGGCGGTACTCTGCGCGCTTTGCTCAAGCGTTACGCTAACCGTAATTGGCTTGCCTTCACGCAGCAGTCCTAACTTCACCTGTTCGCCCGGTGCAGTGGTGCCAATTTTGACGCGCAATTCAGCGAAGCTGGTAATCGGTTTATCATTCACTGAAGTGATGATATCCCCAGATTTAAGCCCCGCTTTCTGCGCTGCTGACTGCGGCAGCACTTCAGAAACAAAGGCACCGCGTTGTGCATCAACGTTAAATGCTTTCGCCATATCGGCGGTCATTTCTGTGCCTTTGATGCCTAACTGGCCGCGCTTCACTTCACCGAATTTGATCAGCTGCTGCGCCAGATTCATCGCCATGTCGCTTGGAATCGCGAAACCAATACCGATATTGCCACCGCTTGATGCCAAAATAGCGGTGTTGATACCGATCAGTTCACCATTAAGGTTGACCAGCGCGCCGCCAGAGTTGCCGCGGTTAATGGCTGCGTCGGTTTGGATAAAGTTCTCCAGCCCTTCAAGGTTTAAGCCGCTACGTCCCAGCGCAGAAATAATCCCGGAGGTTGCGGTTTGACCAAGGCCAAACGGGTTGCCAATGGCCACGGCAAAATCACCCACTTTGAGCTGATCTGAGTCGGCAATTTTCACCTGCGTCAGATTTTTTGCGCCTTCGATCTGGATGAGTGCAATATCAGTCTGCTCATCATGGCCGATCAGCTTGGCGTCATATTCGCTGCCATCGCCCAGTTGGACATTGATTTTGTCTGCGCCATTCACCACGTGATTGTTCGTTAGCACGTAGCCTTTTGCGGCATCAATAATCACACCCGAACCCAGTCCTTCAAACGGCTGCGGCTGATTATTGCCACCCGGCATCTGGCCAAAGAAACGTTTTAACGGTTCGGGAATCTCCTGCGTTTGTGCAGCAGATTCAGTGCCTTCAACATGAACGCTAACCACAGCTGGCAACACTTTTTCCAGCATTGGGGCCAGGCTTGGAAGCGGCTGACCTTGGATTTGTGCTGGCAGCGTCGCCATCGCGCCAGGCGCGGCGGCAAGACTCATCCCAATACTCAAGGCTAATGCGCTAAACAGTCGTGCTTGTTTTTTCATTGCTACAACGCTCTCGCTGCAAAAAGTGGGGGGGAATAAAAGAGTGTGACAGTCGTTTGAGGTCAGGGTTCGTAAAAACAAAGGGCGCAGACTCGCTGCGCCCCAAAATGATTAATCGCGTGCTGCTCGTTCGCCACGCAACAGGCCGGAAGCACCTTCCGAATAATCACGCGGCATCTGAACAGGCGCTTGATCATTATCGGCTTCCGCTTCAGTCAGCTGATAAGCAAAAGGGTTTTTCTCGCCTGGCAGATTTGGCAGCAGGTCATTGGAGCCTTTTGCCATGTGTTGATACAGCTGGCGGTAATCGCGCGCCATATTATCCAGTAACTCCGCGCTTTGAGCGAAGTGGTTGGTTAGCTCTTCGCGGTAGTCCGAAAGCTCCGCTTTGGTCTTTTCCAGTTCGTACTGCATGCTGCGTTGCTCACGCAATTTTTTGTTGCCAAAACGCATTGCAACCGCGCCGACAATAATGCCTACCACTAAACCAATTAGCCCGTATTCCCAGGTCATAATGACTCCCGTGTAATTTCCGTTGTTCCGTAGGGCATTGCACCTTTCCATAATAGTCACTATACCCGTTAATCTTATGGATGTGGAACTCTGGAGCGGCATCGCTTAGTGTAGAGTGGCCTTTTTTTCGACAACTGCTGTGTGAATAAGACAAATTTCAGGGACTGTGAGAGAACAATGCAAACTTCATCTCCGCTTGCACGCTATGAGCAAGCGTTATCGCAAGGCGAGTTTAAGCCCGATGATGTCCAACGCGACGCTATCACCCGATTAGACGTGCTCCAGCAAGGATTAATAGCACGTAAGAATAGCGCTGCGCCATCTGCTCAGGGCCTGTTTGGTCGCCTGTCAAAACTGATAGGTAAAGAGAAAAGTGAAGTGCAACCGCCGGTACGAGGTCTGTATATGTGGGGCGGCGTGGGGCGCGGTAAAACCTGGGTCATGGATTTGTTTTTTCAGTCTATTCCTGGCGATCGCAAACTGCGTTTGCACTTCCACCGATTTATGTTGCGGGTACATGAAGAATTAACGGCCCTGCAAGGCCAAAGCGATCCGTTACTTATCATCGCCGATCGTTTCAAAGCTGAAACCGATATCCTCTGCTTCGACGAGTTTTTTGTTTCCGATATTACCGATGCCATGCTGCTGGGTACGTTGATGGAAGCGCTGTTTGAGCGCGGCATTGCATTGGTTGCCACCTCTAACATCCCGCCTGACAATCTGTATCGTAATGGCCTGCAACGTGCCCGTTTCCTGCCCGCTATTGAGCAGATCAAAAAGCATTGCGACGTGATGAATGTGGATGCGGGTATTGATTATCGTCTGCGCACCTTAACGTCTGCGCATTTGTGGAAGTTCCCCTTGAATGACCAAACCCACAAAGAGATGGAACAGATGTTCCTGGCGTTGTCGGGCAGCAAACGGGAAGCGGCGCCGGTCCTGGAAATCAACCATCGCAGTATGGCAACGTTGGGCGTTAGCGAAGGCGTATTAGCTATCGATTTCCTGACGCTATGTGGCGAAGGGCGTAGCCAACATGACTACATTGAGTTGTCGCGCCGTTTTCACAGTGTGTTGCTGTATGATGTGCCGGTGATGATCTATAAAACCGAAGATCAGGCGCGCCGCTTTCTGGCGCTGGTCGATGAATTTTATGAGCGCCATGTCAAATTAGTGGTTGCGGCAGAAGCCTCGCTGTTTGAAATCTACCAAGGTTCACGTCTGAAGTTTGAGTATCAGCGTTGCCTGTCGCGATTGCAGGAAATGCAGAGCGAGGAATATCTTCGCCTTAAGCATCTACCTTGAGCAATAAAGTGGGGAAATGGTGAAATAGGGTTCGATTTTTGTAATCGACTTCTCTATAATCTTGCGACCCCACGTTACAGCAAAGGATTTTTTTCCCAAATCCTCTGTGTTCCAGTAACTCTATCCGAAGGGGTGGCTTGCTGGTCAAAATGGTCGTGTGAGCCTCAATCGTTTACTTAAGCGTTTGGGATTTCACCAACGTGTAACTTAATTTGGGTAAGCTTTTCGATGAAAACTTTTACAGCTAAACCAGAAACCGTCCAACGTGACTGGTATGTTGTTGACGCAACTGGCAAAACTTTGGGTCGCCTGGCGACTGAACTGGCCAGCCGTCTACGTGGTAAGCATAAAGCGGAATACACTCCGCACGTTGATACCGGTGATTACATCATTGTTCTGAACGCAGAAAAAGTTGCTGTAACCGGCAACAAGCGTTCTGACAAGATCTACTATCACCACACTGGTCACATCGGTGGTATCAAACAGGCGACCTTTGAAGAGATGATTGCTCGCCGTCCTGAGCGTGTGATTGAGATCGCGGTTAAAGGCATGCTGCCGAAGGGCCCGTTGGGTCGTGCTATGTACCGTAAACTGAAAGTTTACGCAGGCAACGAGCACAACCATGCGGCACAGCAACCGCAAGTTCTTGACATTTAATCGGGATTAAAGGCAATGGCTGAAACTCAAAACTACGGCACTGGTCGCCGCAAAAGCTCATCCGCACGCGTCTTCATCAAGCCGGGTAGCGGTAACATCGTAATTAACCAACGCTCTTTGGAGCAATACTTCGGCCGCGAAACTGCACGCATGGTTGTGCGTCAGCCGCTGGAGCTGGTTGATATGGTTGGTAAATTCGATCTGTACATCACTGTTAAAGGTGGTGGTATTTCTGGTCAGGCAGGTGCGATCCGTCATGGTATCACCCGCGCTCTGATGGAATACGACGATTCTCTGCGTGCTGAACTGCGTAAAGCGGGCTTTGTTACCCGTGATGCGCGTCAGGTTGAACGTAAGAAAGTCGGTCTGCGTAAAGCACGCCGTCGTCCACAGTTCTCCAAGCGTTAATTGTTTGTTGCTTCGGCAACGTCAATTGGCTCAAAAAACCCGCTTCGGCGGGTTTTTTATTTTTGGGCTTTTTTCATCAAATAGTGTCTAAAACGCCCACGCTGCTCGCAAAATACCCTCAAAAATTCATTCCTCGCCCACAAGCTGCCTAAAATCTGGTAAACTCTGTGTCACTTTGCGCCCGCTGAGCCGGCGCGTTATGCGCTTTCCCCTCGGTCGGGACGTCAGTCGACGCTGCTAACGCGGGCTGCGTGCGAGATCTATAAGCAGGTGAGTCGCCGAGTGGTTGGCTATTCGCAGTAACTTTTTGTGAACAAACTTGGAGGTTTTCATGGCTGTCGCTGCCAACAAACGTTCGGTAATGACGCTGTTTTCTGGTCCTACTGACATTTTCAGCCATCAGGTACGTATTGTCCTGGCGGAGAAGGGTGTCAGCGTAGAGATCGAGCAGGTCGAAATGGATAACCTGCCGCAGGATCTGATTGACCTCAACCCGTATCGCACCGTGCCGACGCTGGTAGATCGTGAACTGACGCTTTATGAATCACGTATCATCATGGAATATCTTGATGAGCGTTTTCCACATCCACCGTTGATGCCGGTTTATCCGGTTGCGCGTGGTGAAAGCCGCCTGATGATGCATCGCATCGAGCAGGACTGGTACAGCCTGATGAGAAAGGTTGAGAACAGCAGCGGTCAGGAAGCTGAAGCAGCACGTAAGCAGTTGCGTGAAGAGTTGCTGGCCATTGCACCGTTGTTTGGACGTACGCCGTTCTTCATGAGCGAGGAGTTCAGCCTGGTTGATTGCTACCTGGCTCCTTTGCTGTGGCGTTTACCTTCAATGGGTATCGATCTGATTGGTTCAGGTTCTAAAGATCTGAAAGGCTACATGAACCGCGTATTTGAGCGTGACTCTTTCCTTGCTTCATTGACTGAAGCCGAACGTGAAATGCGCCTGCAAGTCCGGGGCTAATTTATGGAAATGTCGCAACTCACTGCACGTCGTCCCTATCTGTTACGTGCTTTCTATGATTGGTTGCTCGATAACCAGTTAACGCCGCATTTGGTGGTCGACATCAATTTGCCCGGTGTGCAGGTTCCGTTAGAGTATGCGCGTGATGGACAGATTGTCTTGAACATCGCGCCGCGTGCAGTCGGTAACTTGGATCTGGCCAATGATCAGGTGTCATTTAATGCACGTTTTGGTGGCGTTCCACGTCAGGTAAACGTGCCAATGGTGGCAATTCTGGCAATTTATGCCCGTGAAAACGGCGCAGGCACCATGTTCGAACCTGAACCCGCTTACGAACATTCCGCACCGGAAGAGTCAGAAGCGCAGGAAGAAACTGTGATGTCAGTGATTGATGGTGATCGTCCTGATGATGCCAACGATAATGAAACGCCGCCTGATGATGAGCCGCCGCCGCGTGGTGGCAGACCTTCACTGCGTGTAGTGAAGTAAGCAAAGCAATATGATAAATGCCTGTCACTCGCTGATGGGCTTTTTTTTTTGCGCTAAAGATAATAATAACGGCAAAAAAATCCGGGAACGCGCACGTTACCCGGATTTTTTATTCGCTAGTCATCGCGGTGACGATTAATAAACGTCACGCAGATAGCGCTTCTCTTTCTTCAACTGATCGATGTAATCAGCGGCACGCTCGCTGGAAAGTCCGCCATATTGACGAACGATTTCATACAGCGCACTGTCCACATCTTTGGCCATGCGCGAAGCATCGCCACATACGTAGAAGTAAGCACCTTCCTGCAACCAGGCGTATAACTCTGCACCTTGCTCTAACATACGGCTTTGCACATAGACTTTTTTGTCTTGATCGCGTGAAAACGCCAGATCAAGACGAGTCAGTAAGCCGCTTTCCTGCCATGCCGTCAGCTCTTCACGATAAATAAAGTCATGTTCCTGATGCTGATCGCCGAAGAATAACCAGTTTTTACCCTGCGCACCGGCAACCTGACGTTCCTGCAGGAAAGCACGGAACGGCGCGATACCGGTACCTGGACCCACCATGATCAGCGGCGCATTAGTATTCGACGGTACGCGAAACGCTTTGTTAGGCGAAATGAAGATAGCTGGCTTTTCACCACGACGGACGCGTTCGGCCAGGTAGGTTGAGCAAACACCGCTGCGATTACGTCCACCGCTGTGATAACGCACAGAAGCTATCGTTAAGTGCACCTGATTCGGATGCGCTTTGGAGCTGGAGGAGATGGAATAGGCGCGATGCTGTAAAGGGCGCAGCAAGGCAACAAATTCTGATACTGACAGCGAACGTGTCAGTTCAAGTTGCAGCAGATCTAACGTGTCCTTGCCCCACAACCAAACGCCCAACGCATCTTTGTCATCATGTTGCAGTACGTGGCGCAGTTCCTGGTTAGTGGTATTTTGTCCTACCCACTCAATGAGTTTGCGCGACGGCTCTGAAATCTCAAATTGATAAGTCAGCAGATCGCCCAAGCTTCTGTCGAAGCCGGAAACAGGCGTTTGGTAATCCGCATTTAACTGCGTTAACAGCAGGCTAACCAGTGAAGGTTCGTTTACAGGAATCACACCCAGCGCATCGCCCGCTTCATATTTCAGGCCGCTGTCGGTCAAATCAAACTCGAAGTGACGGATGTCCTTAGCGGATTGTTCGCCTGACAGACGCTTATTGGTAACCAGCGCGGCGGCATACGGGTTGGATTTATTGCTACCTGGAATGACCGGTGCTTCTGGTGCGCTATCCAGCACGGTACCGCTGCTGCCAGCACTTGACGCAAACTGCGGCATTGAGCTGTTTAACCACTCGTTAGAGGGCTCTTCGTAGTCGATGTCACAATCAATACGATCATAGACACGCTTCGCACCCAGCTGCTCAAGACGCATATCGATAAATTTACCGGCCTGGCAGAAACCATCGTAGCCAGTATCGCCAATGGCCAACACGGCAAAATGCATCTGCTCCAGACGCGGCGCGGTACTGGCAGAAATTGCATTCCAAAACAGCTGTGCGTTATCTGGCATCTCACCTTCACCATAAGTGGAGGTAACAATCAGCACGTGACGCATTGTCGCGAACACATCGAGATCGACTTCACCCAATGCCTGAACCACCGGCACCAAACCTTTAGCGCGTGCAGATTTAGCTGCAGTTTGTGCCAGCGCTTCTGCATTACCGGTTTGGGAACCGTACAGAACATGCAGCTGAGTTGTCGCGGCTGCACCAGTACCCGCTGCGACCTGCTGTTTATCTTCTAACACTAACAGACGGGAGTGGAGACCGGCGAGAAAGCCCGCCAGCCAATACTTCTGGTCGCCATTAAATGGCGCATCTTCAGGAATGTAAGGAATTTTCATGGATACTTTTACTCAATCCCGTTCTTACCCATCCTATTTCATGTTGCAGAGGTGTGGGCTGCGTCGTTTCCCCAGTTACAACATGATTGCTGTTGCTGGGGATTCGTCGTTAGCCAACTGCCTGTAACACAAACTATTTAAGGCAATTATTAATGTTCATATTCGTTTTCGTCAGTGTTGCTGTTAGGACAGTTTCCCGACAGCAGCAGCAATTTCTGGCAAAGCAGCGCGTGCGAACAGCTCTTCGAAATCAGGCAGATGACCTAACACCTCACGGTTGCAGGCGTCCTGATACATGATCCAGCCATAGGTTGCCAGGCTGTCCATTGAGCGAATGTTGCGTTGCGTCAGCGCAGCCTTGTAATCCGTCATACGTTTAGTGCCGATCAGGCTGGCTAGCTCATCGTCGGTGTAGCTCTCAATCGCCGCACGTGCGTGGCGCTGAAGTTTGCTGATCAACGAGAAGTCTTCAGTCATCAACAGGTTACGTACCGCTTTCTCTACCGCAGGATCTTCCACAGAAGTGCCTTTAGGTAATTTACCCAGCGCCAGCTGTTGTGCAAAGCTCAACACGGTGTAGTTGTTCAGCAGTACGAACATTTCCAGCGTATCGGTTGCGCCATAAGCCGGCACCGCGCCATTAGCGATAGTTTTGCCTTCACGCCAGGCTGATTTGAACTTAGCAACCTGATGTCCAGCCAGCGCAGTTGATAACTCTTCCAGCAAATCTTTACGTGATTTCGCCTTCAGGATTTCGCCACCATCTTGATACAGCAGCAGTGAGCGCGGCATCACGTAAACAAAGTGGTGACACTCCGTTTCCCAATTCTCTAACAGCCAGGCAGCGCGTGGTGAGTGGGTCGCTTCCAAATGCCAGTTCAGCATCGTCAGCACCGCTTGCTTGTGCGTTTGCGCCATCTCGTCCTGATCGGCGATAGAACCGAACAGTACTGAGTCACCTGCGGCATGGCTGGCGAGTGATCCATACGGGTCATACTGGTAAGCGAAACCGCCGCTCATGCCGTTGCCGAAGCCTGTACCAAATGTACCCAGGTTCAGGATTGCGCCATTAGTCATGTATTCGCAACAGAAGTCACCAACACCTTCAACTACTGCGGTTGCGCCTGAATTACGTACGGCAAAACGGTCACCCGCCTGACCTTGAACAAACAGGCGTCCACCCGTTGCGCCAAACAGCGCAAAGTTACCGATCAGCACGTTGCCATCGCTGTCTTGTGCGCCGCCGCCCGGAGACATTACCACCAGCTCGCCACCACATTGACCTTTACCAACACCATCATTACAGGTGCCGTAATGCTTTATTTGCATACCGTCATTGCAGAAGGCACCGAAAGATTGGCCCGCAGAGCCAGAAGTGCTGATCTTCACCGTTTCAGGTGCCAGATAGCGACGACCACGATCATCCTGCAACACCGCTGGCATTGCGTTCAGTTGCTCAGCCGTCAGTTGATGATTGAGCTTGCGTTCAATATCAATCGCTAGCTGGCCACCGACACTCTTGTTGCGGTTGTTCAACGTGATGTTATTGCCCAGCGAAATGTCATTCTTGCCTTGAGTGACCAGCTCAGTGTTCAGCTGCTCAACCCAGGCATCATCCAGTTCGAAATCTTTTTCCAGATACACGGGACGATCGATTTTCAGCTCGGGCACCACGGTTAACATGGCGCGGAAATCGAGTTTACCGACTTCCAGTGGGTGATCCATTAAGTGCAGCAGATCAGAGCGTCCACGTGCTTCACGCAGCGAATGCAGGCCCATGCGCGCCAGGATTTCACGCACCTCATGCGCAACGTTCATGAAATACTGTGCCAGCTGACGGGGATCGCCATCAAAGGCTTCGGCATTAGTGGTTAAACCTGCCGGGCACTTAACGTTACAGTTTTTCGCCATCACACATTTCAACATCATCAGTGCGGTGGTACCAAATTCAAAGCTGTCGCCACCCAGCAGCGCCGATTTCACGACATCGCTGCCGGTCTGCTGTGCGCCAGAGCAACGCAGCAAGACTTTCTCACGCAGGCCGTTAGCACAGAGCGCCTGATGTACTTCCGCGATGCCGATTTCCGCCACGCGTCCAGTGTATTTCAGACTGGTAACGGAAGCTGCGCCGGTGCCGCCAGTATTCCCTGCAACGTTGATAACGTCTGCGCCTGCTTTCGCTACGCCAACCGCAATCGTACCGATGCCTTCCGATGAAACCAGTTTAACGATGACGCGAACGCGAGCGGCTTTACAGTCGTGGATCAGCTGCGCTAAATCCTCGATAGAATAGGTGTCGTGGTGAGGTGGTGGTGAAACCAGCTCGACACCCGGCGTACCGCCACGGGCTGCTGCGATTTCCACGGTGACTTTAGGCGCAGGTAACTGACCCCCTTCGCCTGGCTTCGCACCTTGGCCAATTTTGATCTCCAGCTCTTCCAGCATCGGATCAGCTAAATAAGCCGCCCATACGCCAAAACGGCCCGAGGCCAGCTGTTTGATACGTGATGCACGGATGGTGCCGTGGCGTGAATAGTGTTCACCACCTTCACCGCAGTTGCTCATGCCGCCAACCATATTGGTGCCGTGTGCAACCGCTTCATGGGCCGGGGCGACCAGCGCGCCGTGGCTCATCGCACCGGAAGCAAAAGTGCGGGTGATTTCACAGGCTGGCTGGATTTCGTTCAGTGGCAGTGAAGGCAGCGTGGTGAAAATCCGTGACAGATAATCTGCGGCCTTGCCATAAGCGGTGACATTCAAGCCATTGCTCACCACTTCGGTGCTTTCAATTTCATCATTGAAGCGTGATTTCAACGCACGTGATAGCGCTGCGAGGCGTTCGCTTTCCGGCTTCAGGCCGTTGATCGCATCCGTTAAACGCAGCGTAAAGTGGTTAAGGCTGCCATCAACGGCTTCACAGACCAAACCACGTATAGCAAAACCGTTGTTGGTCAACGAGTAACGTCCCAGCTTACGACGGAATTCTGCTTCACTGTCGATGTGCGTCAAATCCGCCGGAAAGGCCAGAATATCGCGCAGTGCAGCTGGACGACGCTTACGTTCTTCATACATCAGACTAGAGAACTGACGATAATCTGAAGTGATGGAGAAGTTGTTGATCACTTCATTTGGGATACGCTCAAAGCTGCTGTCCTTAAAGGATTCCGCTTTGATTCCAAACGCGTTATCCAGCTTGGCCAGCGTCATCAAACGGATGAAGTTATCTTCTTCACGCGCTTTGTCGGCAAAGCGAATAGGCTCTTCAGTCATGTCGATAAAGGTGCGAACAGCGATGGTGCCATAAGAGTGACCGGCACCTTCAGCACGCTCTTTAAACAGGCCAAGCAACGGCACTTCGGACTCACCCTGAATTTTCAGGGCGCTCTGATGCCAGTCAACCGCCATCTGCGCGATAGTGGCAAAACCTGCGCCACCGACCGGGGTACGGATATTTGGAAAATATTTTTTCAGTACTGGATCGTCAGTATTAAGGAAGTTCGGCTCAAAGAACTCACCGCAGCTGTAACTTTCTACGGTGCACAGGCCAACTTTACCCATGGTTTTCATCAGCGCTTTTTCGGCCGCTTTGGCATAGCGTTTAAACGCTTTATTGCCTTCTTCACCTTCGCCATATTTCTCTTCGGCACGCATCTGCACGCCAAGCGGATAAATAGCGGAAGCACCAAAGCCCAAGGCTGCCGCGATATGGTGTGAAGAGATGCTCTGGCCACTTTCAACCACCAGCGAAACATCAAGACGCAAACCTTCCTGCACCAGACGCTGATTGATAGCAGAAACCAGCAGCAGCATTGGAATCGCAGCTTGAGTTGAAGAGATGTGGCGATCGGTAAGCACCGCAATGCCGCCTTGGGTGCGGGCAAAATCAACGACCTGTTGCGCCAAATCGTCAATGGCTTTTTCTAGCGCATTGGCATTTGCTGTGCGGCTCAGCAGATCTTTGCCAACGACTGGCTCGTACAGCATCTCAAAGCGTGCGTAAGGTGCAACGTCTTGCTCACGCAACTGCAGCATATCGAGATGGCTAAGAATCGGCGTTGGCACGATGATTTGACGGCCTTTGCTGCGGCCCAGATGCGGTTTCGCACCCAGCGCTACGCGCAGCGTCATGCCGTCTACTTCACGGATCGAATCCAGCGGCGGGTTAGTAACCTGCGCAAAACGTTGAGAGAAGTAGTGCGCCATCCCACCTTCATGATCGGATAAGCCGTTAATGGCGTTGCCGTAACCCATCGCGGAGATTTTCTCTGCGCCGGTTGCCAGCATGGGATCCATCATGAATTTGAAGCTTTCTTGGTTGTAATAGTACGCCACGAAGCGTTGATAGGCTTTCAGGTCGCCACGATAGCGCAGCGGCGAGCCTTGCTGCTCTGCTGGGATCACCGGCAGATCTTGCAGATCGACACGGGCTGTAGCCAGCAGGGCAGAATAATCTTTTTCAGCTGCCAGTTTTTCCAGCGCCTGATGCGTGGTGTAGCTGCGTTTTTCGCGATGATCGAAATAGAGCATACCGCCTGCTTCGATACGTCCACGACGCAGAACACTTTCCGGTGGGAAGGCAATTTGGCCCGCTTCGGACATCGCACCAATATAGTCTACTGTTTCAACAGAACGCAGTGGACGCAGGCCAAGACGGTCAAGACGTGCACCGATGACTTCACCATTACCAAAAATCAACGCAGCCGGGCCATCGTTCTTCTCTTCATACAGCGAGAAGTACTCCAGCATGTCACGCACCTCATTGGATAAGGAGGTGTCGTTTTCCCAGGCTGGCGGCATCATGGAAACAACGGCGGTGATCAGATCGAGGCTGTCTTCCATCAAGCGGCTGTGAATACTTTGGTCGAGACGCGAGCTGTCGGATTGGCCTTTTGGACGCACAATCTTCTTACCCCGCGCCAGCGCCAGAGCTGACTCCGCAATGCGGTTTTTACGGTCGGTGTTTAACTCGCCGTTATGCGCCATCAGGCGGAACGGCTGCGCCATGGTGGTATGCGGATCGGTATTGGTAGAGAAACGGGTATGGAAGAATAATCCACGTACCTGATGATCGGGATCGGTCAGGTCTTTGAAGTAAGGAATCACTTCGTTTGAGTTCAGACGCGCCTTGAATACCTGCGTCCGTGACGAGAGCGAAAGGGGATAAAGCCCACCAAATTCGCTTTCAGTAAAGGCACGCGCTTCGATAGCCAGCAGGGCGCGATAGATGCGTTGTTCAAAGTCGTTTTGATCGACGACATCCTGCGGTGCAGTGAAAATCCACTGCACAATCGGTAACTGGAATTGCACAGCGGCCGGACGCGTCACGCTGCTGTCTAGCGGCATGTCACGTTTCATGATGATAGACAGGCCAAAGCTGTTCAACGCTTCTTCTACCAGACGTTCAGCATTTGCACGCAGCTCGGCATCTTTTGGCACAAAGAAGTTACCGACGCCAAAACGGCCCGCTTCCAGCGCCTGGCCCGTAATCTTACGGAAGAAGTGCAATGAAAGGTCAACGTTTACCCCAGCACCGTCACCGACGCCTTCAGCCGACATGCCCCCGCGGTGAGGTACAGTACAAAGGGCGCTGTGCGCCATCTGCAGGATCTCATGGGTCTGCTCGCCGTCCTTACGCGTAATGAAACCTACACCACAGCTATCACTCCCTGCTGCTGGGTCATACAAGCCATAGGGATTAGGTTTTTTATTGGACATTGAGGGTCTCCTTAAACTGCTTTAGACATTACCTGCATTATTTCAAACACTAAGCGCCAATGAGCGCAGTTTCATTTTCATTGCCACACGCTGTCGAGCGGGCATTATTGCTCCGAGCAGTTCACTCCAGACAGGTTTAAAACGTCCTTGATTGAGCTGCTCTTAGATTTCCGGTCTCTTAAAGGAGATGACTTACACCACGCGGGAGTCTTCTGATTGCATAGATATGCCGAGACACTGGCCCGTCAGGAAAGCTTTCAGCGGATTTCCAACTTATCGGGAAAGCGGAAACAGGTCAAATAACGATACTTGTCAGGGTTATTTGAGTCTTTTGGTCATTAACTACATGATTTTAAAGTATTAAACAGCTAAATTTAGCGCTGTTAGCCGGTACGTTAATGGCCCATAAATGTGAACTGTCTCACTGTGGTGCAGCGATCAAATCTCTGCACCATGCTGGTGATAGGGTCTTTAACAGCATGAAATGCTGTTACGGCCATTTCATGCACAGGATGTATCTGTTTTTCTTATATGGGTATATTTGAATGAAATATGGCGATGTTATAAGTAAAATTAATTAAGCCGAATATGCTTAAAACAGTGCTTAAGATGAATGGGTATGCAAATAGATAAGTAAGCCTGTGCAACAGAATGCTGCCAGGATATTGAAAAAGGGGAATGCTAATCGGTCGCCATCGTTCAGGCGGCCCTACAGATTATTCAGTTAGCACAATTAGTCAAGGGTTTTAAGCTTAATGTCATAAACGTCGGCGATTGATGCGGCTGATGCACCAAAATAGAGCAATCACGTCTTTAACCCGCTGATGCATGACGCCGCCAGAAGCGTAATTACGCTATCATGTGCCTGTTTCTCTTCCAGGGAGTCTTTATGAAACAAATTCGCCTGCTGGCGCAATATTACGTTGATTTGATGGTTAAGCTTGGCTTGATACGCTTTTCGCTGCTTTTGGCCTCAGCGCTGGTGGTATTGGCGATGATTGTCCAAATGGCAGTCACGATGGTGCTGCGTGGGCATGTCGAAAGTATCGACATGGTGCGATCGGTATTTTTTGGCCTGCTCATTACACCTTGGGCGGTCTATTTCTTATCGGTGGTGGTCGATCAACTGGAAGAATCCCGGCAGCGACTGGCACGGCTGGTTGATAAACTGGAAGAGATGCGTACCCGCGATCTTGAACTCAATCAGCAGATGAAAGAGACCATTTCACAGCTGAATCAAGAGATCGCTGACCGTAAAAAAGCTGAACTGGCGCGCGAGCAGGTCATGGATAAGCTGCGTGAAGAAGTGGCGCGACGTGAGCAGGCACAAATTGAGCTTGAGCAACAATCCTCCTTCCTGCGTTCTTTCCTGGATGCCTCTCCCGATTTGGTTTTTTACCGCAATATTGATAAGCAATTTTCTGGCTGTAATCGGGCAATGGAATTGTTAACCGGAAAAAGCGAGAAGCAGCTGATTGGTCTGACGCCACGCGATATTTATGATGACGATGCGGCGACAAAAGTGCTGGAAACCGATGAGAAGGTCTTCCGTCATAATGTTTCTCTGACTTACGAACAATGGCTGCAATATCCTGATGGTCGTAAGGCCTGTTTTGAAATTCGAAAAGTGCCTTATTATGACCGCGTGGGTAAGCGTAGTGGGCTAATGGGTTTTGGACGCGATATAACGGAGCGTAAGCGCTACCAGGACGCTTTAGAGAACGCCAGCCGGGAGAAGACGACCTTTATCTCTACGATCAGCCACGAGCTGCGCACGCCGCTTAATGGCATTGTCGGTCTCAGCCGCATTTTGCTGGATACCGATCTCAATCAAGAACAGCTCAAATACCTCAAAACCATCCATGTTTCCGCCATCACGCTCGGCAATATCTTCAATGATGTTATTGAAGTCGACAAAATTGAGCGGCGCAAAGTACAACTTGATAATCAGCCGATCGACTTCACCAGTTTCCTTGCCGATTTAGAAAATCTTTCTGGCTTGCTGGCTCAGCCAAAGGGGCTGAAGTTTGTCATGGCGCCGCAGTTGCCTTTACCGCATAAAATCGCCACTGATGGCACGCGTCTGCGCCAAATTCTTTGGAACCTTATTGGTAATGCCGTGAAGTTTACCCAACAAGGTGAAATTGTCGTGCGCGTTGCTTACGAGCAGGATGAAACGTTGCGCTTTGAGGTTCAGGATTCTGGCTTAGGTATTCGCCAGGAAGAGCAGGACAAGATTTTTGCGATGTACTATCAGGTGAAAGATCAGCATGGCGGTAAACCTGCAACCGGTACCGGTATTGGGCTGGCCGTTTCACGTCGGCTGGCACAGGCAATGGGCGGGGATATCACCGTTAGCAGCGCACCAGGCCAAGGTTCTTGCTTTACCGTGAAGATCAAAGCGCCGCGTGTCGCTGAAGAGGTGGAAGATGATGGCGTTGATGACAACATGCCGCTGCCTGCGTTACACGTATTGCTGGTTGAGGATATTGAGCTCAACGTGATTGTCGCGCGTTCGGTCCTTGAGAAATTAGGCTGTAGCGTTGAAGTAGCCATGACGGGCGGCGAGGCGCTGGCCATGTTTGATCCACTGGAATTTGATTTAGTCCTGCTGGATATCCAACTACCTGACATGACCGGCCTGGACGTTTCACGCGCCATTCATCAGCGTTATCAAAACAGCGACCTGCCGCCGCTGGTCGCGCTCACCGCCAATGTGCTCAAAGACAAGAAAGAATATTTCGATGCCGGTATGGATGATGTGCTGAGCAAACCGTTGGCCGTACCCGCGTTAACGGCAATCATCAAAAAGTTCTGGGATTATCAAGCCGAGACTGATGAAGAAGAAACCGAATCCGCGCAAGAGACAACGCTTACGCTGCTTGATGTGTCGATGCTTGAGCAATATATCGAGCTGGTTGGCCCAAGCTTGATCACGCAAAGCCTCGACATGTTCGAAAAAATGATGCCGGGATATGTAGATATTTTAGAGTCCAATTTGATGGCGCGCGACCAGAAAGGTATTGCTGAAGAAGGGCATAAAATTAAAGGTGCGGCGGGTTCGGTGGGTTTACAGCATTTACAGATGCTGGCGAAGCAGATTCAAAGCCCTGAGCTTCCTGCATGGTGGGATAACGTGGCTGAGTGGATTGAAGAGCTGAAACATGAATGGCGTCATGATGTACAGGTGCTACGCGAATGGGTAGCTGAGAAAGAAAAGCAGATCGCTAGAAAAAAATGACCCCAGCCGAGGCCGGGGTGCGCGAATACTGCGCCAACACCAGGGAAAAAGGCGCTGCTGCTATGCTTAGAGTATTTGAGCGCAACAGCGTGGTATTGGTTAACACTGTCATCACCTTAGCAAATTCATCTTAACTTGTGACAAGATTCATTAAAATGTGTGATGTTGAGCAGCGTTTAAATACAGAAAACATTAATTTGGCAACACAGTCAAGTAAGGAATTAATTTCTGCGATGCATTGCTTTATTTTTAACCAGATGTGGGGTTTTTTGCACGCTTTTGCGTCACTTGAGAAGCTTAAAAGAAAAAGCCAAACGGCAATTTAACGCTCACACAGCAAATTGGGATATTTTCTTAGTTAAGTTTATAAAAAATAAAGCTAAATGTTTCATCGGGCATGGGTTATCCAAAACGTTTTGGAAACCTTAAAGAGAAATTTCCAGTTAAAGGTTCTACCAATTGATTTCCGTCTAACGTTAGGTGAAAACTTTAATCTTTTTTGTTTAAAGTAAAAGGATTAAAGATCGGAATTTGCACATTCTTTAGAATTTATCGATCAATCAATGAAGAGTAACGAACTAATCATTTTGCGATAGTTAAGTGTAGTGAAACATTTATGATGGCGTATATCACAAATTGTTAAGTGTTTTTTTGAAAAAAGTCTAACTGAAGCAGGGTAATGGAACCGATTCCTTTTTGCTGGAAGTGCTTGAAGTAACTGGATCTGTTAAAGCTGATTTGCAATTTTACTGCCTAATCTGTCTGTAAAATAACCCGTATCGTTTGGCTTTATTGCCTGATAAATCCATTTTAAGCCTGTGATTTCTACAGCAATTGATTAATGCCTAAAACAAGTAAGAGAAGATTGCATGAGTAAGTATAAAGGAAGCCTCGGACAACGTATTAAGCGCATTGTTGTCCGCATGCTGTTGGCATGGTTAGGGATTTGGGTAGCAGGCATTGTGCTTTTTTCGTTTTTGCCGGTTCCTTTTTCCGCCGTGATGGTTGAGCGACAACTGGTCGCCTGGATAAATGGCCGGTTCGATTATGTGGCACATTCGGATTGGGTAGGGCACGACGAAATCTCACCATGGATGGCATTAGCCGTGATTGCATCAGAAGATCAAAAATTTCCGGTGCACTGGGGATTTGATGTAGCAGCTATAGAGTCTGTGTTGGATAACAGCAATGAAAAAATGCGCGGTGCATCTACACTGTCACAGCAAACGGCCAAAAATCTGTTTCTGTGGGATGGACGCAGTTGGGTGCGTAAAGGTCTGGAAGCCGGTTTGACCGTGGGAATTGAAACCGTGTGGACCAAACGCCGCATTCTGACGGTTTACCTGAATATTGCTGAGTTTGGGGACGGAGTCTTTGGCGTTGAAGCGGCATCGCAGCGTTTCTTTCATAAACCCGCGAGCCGCCTCAGTATGTCGGAAGCCGCGCTGCTGGCTGCTGTGCTGCCTAATCCTATTCGTTTTCGTGCCGATGCGCCTTCAGGTTATATCCGGCAACGTCAGCAATGGATCATGCGGCAAATGCGCCAGCTGGGCGGCGAGGGATTCCTGCAACGCAATAAGCTGGATTAATCAGTCTTCGTCAAAACCCGCTTCAAACAGCTCAATGACAGCAGCTAGCGCCTGAATTTCTTCCGGGCCGCTGGCTTCAATTTCGATATGGCCGCCTTTGGCAGAGTCCAGCATCAGTAACGCAATAACGCTACTGGCTTCGGCTTCAGTACCCGCTTCATTGCGTAATAGTACTTCTGCGTCAAAACTTTGTACCAACTCAAACAGCTTCATTGCCGGGCGCGCATGCATGCCCAGCTTATTTTTGATTTCTACAGTTTGTTTGACGGTCATGATTTGCGTTTTTCCAACGTACGATGACGAGACTGTACATTTTTACCGCGGGAGCGGAAATAATCTGCTAGCTGTTCAGCAATATAAACTGAACGGTGTTTTCCCCCGGTACAACCGATGGCTACGGTTAGGTAACTGCGGTTGTTGGTTTCCAGCATCGGTAGCCACAATTCAAGATAGCTACGCGTCTGATAGATAAAGTTGTGCACTTCAGTGTGGCGATCCAAAAAAGCCGCTACCGGACGGTCAAGACCGGTCATCGGACGTAATTTGGGATCCCAATGCGGGTTCGGTAAGAACCGAACATCAAAGACATAATCAGCATCTATCGGAATACCATGCTTGAAGCCAAACGACTCAAATACCATGGTCAGTTCGCGTTCGCGCTTGCCCAGCAGACGGGTACGCAGCATTTCAGCCAGTTCATGCACGGACATTTCTGACGTATCGATAATTAAATCGGCACGCGAGCGTAGCGGCTCCAGCAGATCGCTCTCTTCGTCAATGGCACTTTCCAGCGACAAGTTTTTGCTGGAAAGAGGGTGCAAACGACGCGTATCGCTGTAGCGGCGAATCAACGTATTACGATCAGCGTCGAGAAACAGCAGCTGCGGTGAAAACGTATCAGGCAGATTATTCAGAGCGGTTTCGAAGATTTCCGGCGATTCTGGCATGTTACGCACATCAATGCTGACAGCAGCGGAGATGTTGCGTTCTGCCAACGAGTTTGCTAACTCCGGCAGCAAGACCACCGGCAGATTATCGACGCAGTAAAACCCCATGTCTTCCAGTGCGCGCAACGCCACTGATTTTCCTGAGCCTGACCGACCGCTAACGATCATCAGCACCATGACCTTCTCTCCCGTTTTAAAACCGGCACCGGGCCGGTAAAGACGCTTTACTGTTCTGACTGGCCTTCTGTAATAATCGCGTAGAGCTCTTCATTACTTTGCGCCGCTCGCAGGCGACGACAGACGGTTTTATCTGCCAGTCTTTTCGCCACCAGTGAAAGAGTATGCAAGTGCGTTTTGCATTGATCTGCGGGAACCAGAAGGGCAAACAACAGATCGACCGGCTGATTATCCACCGCGTCAAAGGCGATGGGCTGTTCAAGACTAATGAACACGCCTACCGCGCGCAATGTATCTTCATCCAGCTTGCCGTGAGGAATCGCAATTCCATTGCCAATACCGGTGCTTCCCATGCGCTCACGGGTAAGAATTGCTTCGAAAAGCGTTTGGTGCGGCAGGTTGAGCTGCTTGGCGGCCAGTTCGCTGATAATTTCCAGCGCCCGTTTTTTGCTCTGGCAATGTACGCTGCTGCGGGTGCAGTCCAGCGAAAGTACGGAGCTCAATTCCAGTGTCAGATCGTTGTTCATCATCGTTTCACTTGCGAGTTCACTTAGCCACTCACGTTCGCATATAACCGCTATGTTGACGTCAGATGGCGCTGGCTTAGATGACAAAACGGGGCGGTTAATCCGCCCCATCCTGTGCGCTCTAGCGCGTTAAGCGCTTAACCAGCGTGAAGGTTAGTGTTTTTTCAGTTTGTCTTTGTGTTTGGTCAGTTGACGGGTGAGTTTATCAATCAAACCGTCAATAGCCGCATACATATCTTCCGCTTCCGACGTGGCGTGCAGTTCGCCACCGCTGACGTGTAAAGTCGCCTCGGCAATTTGATTGACCTTCTCGACTTTCAGAATAATATAAACCTGATTGATACGATCAAAGTAGTGTTCCAGTTTGGCAAACTTACCGTTAACGAATTCACGCAGAGGTTCGGTGATTTCGACATGTTGCCCAGTGAGGTTCAGCTGCATAGGTCTTCCTTCTCATTTCTGTCAAACCAGCTGTTTACGCTGGTTCGATGGCGGGATGGATAAAGACTCGCGGTACTTAGCGACGGTTCGACGCGCCACCATGATCCCTTGTTCAGATAACATGGAGGTGAGCTTACTGTCGCTCAAGGGCTTGGCAGGATTTTCCGCCGAAATTAATTTTTTGACCAATGCACGAATCGCAGTAGACGATGCTTCGCCGCCACCTTCGGTATTCACGTGACTGGAGAAAAAATACTTCAATTCAAAGATGCCACGCGGGCTATGTAAATATTTTTGCGTGGTAACGCGGGAAATTGTCGATTCATGCATTTCAACGGCTTGCGCAATATCTGCCAATACCATTGGACGCATAAACTCTTCGCCTTGTTCAAAAAAAGCGTGTTGTTGTTCAACAATACAACGAGTCACTTTTAGCAACGTATCGTTGCGGCTTTCCAGGCTTTTAATTAGCCACTTTGCTTCCTGCAAATTACTACGAATAAATTGATTATCGCTGTCGTTGCGCGATGAACCCCCCATCGCAGCATATTGCTGGTTGATCTTTAAACGTGGCACGCTGTCAGCGTTGAGATCCACTGTCCAGCGTGTGCCGACTTTACGTACCAGCACGTCGGGAATCACATACTCAGGTTCGCCGGTATTCACCGATTGGCCAGGACGCGGATCCAGTGATTGGATCAGCTGCATGGCCTCTTTCAACACATCTTCTTTTAAACGCGTTACGCGCATCAGACTGCGGAAATCGTGATTAGCCAATAAGTCGAGGTGGTTGCTAACGATCAGTCGCGCTTCTGCCAGCATCAGCGTATCAGGAGCATATTGTGAAAGCTGCACCAGTAAGCAATCACGCAAGTCACGAGCGCCAACGCCGATGGGATCAAAACGTTGGATACGTTTTAATACGGCCTCAACCTCATCAAGCTCAAGCTCTTCATTGCCGATGCTGTCGAGGATCTCTTCAAGCGAAACGGTAAGATACCCGGTATCATCGATGGCATCGACAATGGAGGTCGCAATCGCGCGATCGTTATCGGTAAAAGGTGTTAATCCCACCTGCCACATCAAATAATCTTGCAATGATTGTGTTGTTTCGCCTTGATAAATAGGCAATTCATCATCTTGATAATCGGTTCCGGTGCCTGAAGGCGTGCCTGCGGTATAAATCTCGTCCCAGGTTGCATCAAGCGGCAGCTCTTCCGGCATATCTTTCTGCTCTAACGCTTCACGTGTATCCAGCGCTTCGGCTTCTTGATATTCGCGGGAATCAACTTCGTCGTGCAGATCGGTTTGTTCAAGCAGCGGATTACTTTCCAGCGCGAGTTGTAGCTCTTGCTGAAGTTCAAGCGTTGAAAGCTGCAGCAGACGAATGGCCTGTTGCAGCTGTGGTGTCATCGCCAGCTGTTGGCTGAGCCTGAGTTGTAAACCTTGCTTCATAGACAGGATTGATTTTCCTCAGCAAACGTCAGTGTTAGCGACACCTTATCAGAGTCTGAACTCTTCGCCCAAATAAACCCGCTTAACTTGCTCATCTGCAAGAATTTCTGTAGGCGTGCCGTGGGCAATCAAGTGACCTTGGCTCACGATATAGGCGCGTTCACATACCGCCAGCGTTTCACGAACGTTGTGGTCGGTGATTAGCACGCCAAGGCCGCTATCACGCAAGTGTTCAATGATCTTTTTGATGTCGATAACTGAGATGGGGTCAACACCGGCAAACGGTTCATCTAACAGAATAAATTTTGGATTTGCGGCCAGGGCACGCGCAATTTCGACGCGACGACGTTCACCCCCAGACAATGCCTGTCCCATGCTGTCACGCAGGTGTTCGATGTGGAACTCTTCCATCAGCTCGTTAGCACGATCCTGACGTTGCTCTTCAGTCAGATCATCACGGATCTGTAACACCGCCATGAGATTGTCGAACACGCTCAGGCGGCGAAAAATGGACGCTTCCTGAGGAAGATACCCGATGCCACGACGCGCGCGCGCATGCAGCGGCAGGATACTGATATCTTCATCATCAATGATAATGCGGCCCGCATCGCGCGGCACAATGCCCACGACCATATAAAAAGTCGTGGTCTTGCCCGCACCATTGGGACCCAGCAGGCCGACAATCTCGCCGGACTTCACTTGCAGACTAACGTCTTCTACCACGCGACGGCCTTTATATGCCTTCGCCAGGTTTTCTGCGATTAATGTGGCCATAGCTATCAGTTACTCTTTTTTCCGCTGTTGGACGAACCTTGCTTATCTTGCAACTGCGATGGCACCAGCACGGTGGTCACTCGTTTACTTTGACCCTGACTGTACGCCTGCATTTTTTGTTCTTTAACCAGATACGTTATGCGATCGCCTTTGATGTTGCTGTCTTGCTGTTCGATGTACGCATTGCCAGTTAACTCAACAAAATCGTTGGCCAGTTCGTAATGCAATTTTGAGGCATGGCCCTGAACCGGTTTGCCGCTGTCCTGCATTTGGTAGAAAGTGGCGGGGTTACCGTAAGCATCAACAATGGTTTTCTTGCTGTCGCCGCCAGGACGCGTAACCACCACTTTGTCCGCAGTGATTTTGATCGAGCCTTGCGTCACGATAACATTGCCGGTAAAGGTGGCCACGTTGCCTTGCAGATCCAGCGCCTGGTTCTGCGAATCGATATTCACGGGTTTATCCGAGTCACCGGTCAAGGCCAGCGCTGGAACACTGGTCGCAAGCAGCACGCTGGCCAGTAAATACTTAAGGCTGTTTTTGTTCATTTTGAATTTCATAAGAAGTTTTGACCTTTTCGATTAACTCGGCGTTTTTTGTCCGTAAATTACCGCGCATTTTCATGCCGGTAGAGTTAAAGCTGCGGCCATAGAGCGTTACCTGGTCGTCAGACGTCACGTCCTGACTGACAAGGTTCACTTGAGCGTTGTCAGTTTTGATACGCTGAAGCTGAGAATCCTGCGTCAGCGTAGTGAGCTCAACATGTCCATACAGATAAAGCATACGATCTTTGGTCAGCTTTGCTTTATCTGCGCGTACCGACCAGGTTGGCACTTTGTTTTCATCGTAAGTGGTCATCACTGGATTATCGAACCAGCTCAACTCATCGACTGAAAAGTAGGTCACCTTGTCTGAAACCAGCTTGTACGTCAGGGCACCTTGCGGGTTATACACCACCGTATTGGAGTCTGCGCTGGTGTAAGTTGGCGCCTGATCGTTAGCAACGGGCGCGCTAGTGTCGTCCTGATTAGTCAGATTCCAGCCGATAAGAACCAGTGCAATCAAAGTCAGAATCAGCGTTATCCAACGCCTGCTTTTACTCATACCGATTGCCCTTTGGCATCCTCAAATTTATCTTGCGCCATTAAGATCAGATCGCATAATTCACGTACCGCACCGCGTCCACCGGCGATACGCGTCACGTAATTGGCGCGTGGCAGTAAAACAGGATGCGCATCTGCAACAGCAACACTCAGACCTACTTTGGCCATAACCGGCCAGTCGATGAGATCGTCACCGATGTAGGCAACCTGTTCATCAGAAAGAGACAGTTTATCCAGAAGTTCACGATAGGCCAAAAGCTTATCCGACTGGCCCTGATAAAGATGACGTATGCCGAGGGTTTTGCAGCGATCTTCCATCAGTCGAGCGTTGCGGCCGGTTATAATAGCCACTTCTACATCGGAGGTCAGCAGGCAGCGAATGCCGTAACCGTCGCGGACATTGAAAGCCTTCAGCTCTTCACCGTTATTTCCCATGTAAATGACGCCATCTGACATCACGCCATCAACATCACAAATCAGCAAACGAATCTTACTGGCGCGCGCCATTACAGCGGCACTAACCGGTCCGTAACACGTTTCAACGGTGGCACTTTCTAACGGCATTCTCTTTTCCTGTTCAGACCACGCCTGCGCGCAGCATGTCATGCATATGTACCACACCGAGCAGACGATCGTCATCGGCCACCAGTAGCGCGGTGATGTTTTTGGTTTGCATCAAATTCAAGGCATCCACCGCCAGGACATTAGGGCGAACGCGAATGCCGCCGCGCGTCATTACTTCTGCAATGGTTGCCCGCTGGAAATCGATGCCCATATCGAAGATGCGGCGTAAATCACCATCGGTAAAGATGCCTTCAATTTTCATCAGATCGTTAACGATAACGGTTAACCCGAGGTTTTTACGTGTAATTTCCAGCAGCGCATCACGCAGAGAAGCGTCATGCGTGACATGCGGCATTTCATCCCCGCTGTGCATAATATCACTGACATGCAGCAGCAGTTTGCGACCCAACGCGCCGCCTGGATGTGAAAGGGCGAAATCTTCAGGCGTGAAACCGCGTGCTTCTAATAGCGCAACGGCTAATGCATCACCCATGACCAGGGTGGCGGTAGTACTGGTGGTGGGCGCAAGGCCGAGCGGACAAGCTTCCTGCGGCACCTTGATACATAAATGCACATCCGCCACGCGTCCCATGGCGCTTTCAGCGCGGCTAGTCATGCAAATGAGTTTAATTTTTTGACGCTTGATCACCGGGATCAACGCCAGAATTTCGTTAGACTCACCGCTGTTTGAAATGGCAATGACAACATCATTGCTGCTCACCATGCCAAGATCGCCATGACTGGCTTCGCCAGGATGAACAAAAAATGCCGGGGTACCGGTGCTGGCAAACGTTGCTGCCATCTTTTTACCGATATGACCCGATTTGCCCATTCCCATGACCACAACTTTGCCTTTACAGGCGAAAATCATGGCGCAAGCACGCGCGAAATCCTCATTGATATATTGGTCGAGTTGTTCCAGTCCTTCACGCTCAATGCGCAGCACCGCTTTTCCTGCTTGCTGGAAATCAAAATCACCGATCGATTGCTGATGTGACATGGCAAATCTGTCCTTTTTATCCGTCTATAAACGCCGGCTGTAACCACAGCAGCGTAACCCAGACGATGAACCCACAGAGTAAAAGTGTGCCTGCGGTGCGGCCTATACGGCGGCGGCGCAGTAAGCAAAGCAGGGCAAAGAGGGCGCTTACGCCGAGCATGACCCAATAATCACGTGCGAAGGCGTGATAATCTACGCTGCCAGGATGCATCAGTGCCGGCAGGCCCAGCACAATGGCAATATTATAAATGTTGGCACCGATCAGATTACCGATAGCAATATCATCTTCACCTTTCAGCGCACCCGCGATGACGGTGGCCAGCTCTGGCAAACTGGTGCCGACTGCAATTATCGTCAGGCCCATGACGAGTTCACTGACGCCGAAATAGTCTGCAAATACCGTGGCGTTATCGATCACCATACGTGTCGACATCGGTAAAATAATCAGCGCAACGGCCAGCCAGAGAAAGGCCACCGTGTTATTGCCCTCTTCGCGTGGCAGTTCAGCCAATTGTTCACGCGTTAACGTGTCATTGTTATTAAGTTCGGCTTTACGAGCAATGCGGATCACCACGATCAAATAGAGGGCGGCAATGGCAATCAATCCCAGACCATCAAGTCGACTAAGATGATTATCAAACAGCATAATACCGCTCAGTAATGAGACCAGCAGCATTAGCGGCAGTTCGCGGCGAATCAGATTTGAATGGACAGTCAGCGGGTGCAGTAAAGCCGCTCCTCCCAAGATCAGCAATATATTAGTAATGTTCGAGCCCAGCGCGGTGCCAACAGCGAGATCCATTTGACCATGCTGCGCCGCTGAGAAGGAGAGAATGATTTCTGGCAACGACGTACCCATGCCGACCACCGTCATGCCTATAATCAACGGTGGTATGCCAAATGAGCGGCAGAGAATCGAGGCGCTAAACACCAGACGATCGGCACCATAAGCCAGTAAAAGCAGACCGATAATCAGCAGTGCGGTAGCTACGAACATTAAAAATCCTTGCGTGTAAATCGGGGTCGGCACGCCTTGTCCGACTGATTTAAGATTCTGTGTGCTGAAACAGGCGCTGATTTTGACCGCCTAAACGACAAAAGTAAATTTTATGCCCGTTTTCGCTAAATCTTAGCGGTAAGTTTCTGTAAAGCTATCGTGCAACAAGGTTGAACAGGCTACCATCGTACCCCATGTTTACGCCCGATCTGCATAAGAGGTAAGAATGATCCAGCAGCAAACGAATCTGGTAGAGGTTCGTGGCGTGAGTTTTTCGCGCGGAGATCGCAAAATCTTTGATGACATTTCGCTCACGGTGCCGAAAGGTAAGGTGACGGCGATAATGGGACCATCGGGGATAGGTAAAACTACGTTGCTACGCTTGATTGGCGGCCAGCTTCAGCCTGATGGCGGAGAAATCTGGTTCCGTGGCGAAAATATCCCCACGCTTTCACGCGCTAAATTGTACGAAGCGCGTAAAAAAATGAGCATGTTGTTTCAGTCTGGCGCGTTGTTCACCGATCTTACCGTCTATGAAAACGTGGCCTGGCCGCTGCGTGAACATACCCAATTGCCGCCGGCTCTGCTACACAGCACGGTGCTAATGAAACTAGAAGCGGTGGGTTTGCGCGGCGCGGCCCAGCTGAAACCCGCCGAGCTTTCTGGCGGTATGGCACGTCGCGTGGCCCTGGCGCGTGCAATTGCGCTTGAACCTGAATTAATCATGTTTGACGAACCTTTTGTCGGCCAGGATCCCATCACTATGGGCGTGCTGGTTAAATTGATCGATGAATTGAATCACGCCTTAGGTCTGACCTGCATTGTCGTGTCGCATGATGTGCCAGAAGTGTTAAGTATTGCGGATTACGCTTATATCGTGGCAGGACAAAAAATTATTGCACAGGGTAGCACGCCGGACCTGCGGGCAAATCCCGACCCACGCGTGCGCCAGTTTATTGATGGGATTGCGGATGGACCTGTCCCATTTCGTTTTCCGGCCGGCGATTATCTTGCCGATTTAACCGGCTCAGGGAGAATTTAAGCTGATGTTATTGAAGGCGCTGGCGTCATTTGGACGTCAGGGAATTGAAACCTGTGCCAGCTTTGGCCGCGCAGGCTTAATGCTGTTTCATGCACTGGTGGGTAAGCCAGCGTTTCGCAAACACGCGCCGCTGCTGATAAAGCAGCTTTATAGCGTCGGCGTCCTGTCATTGCTCATTATCGTGGTTTCCGGTTTATTCATCGGCATGGTCCTTGGGCTGCAAGGATATCTGGTGCTCACTACGTACGGTGCAGAAACCAGCCTCGGCATGCTGGTGGCTTTGTCGCTGCTGCGTGAACTGGGGCCGGTGGTTACCGCGTTGCTCTTTGCCGGTCGTGCGGGTTCAGCATTGACCGCTGAAATCGGGTTAATGAAAGCCACAGAACAGCTCTCCAGCATGGAAATGATGGCGGTAGACCCGTTACGTCGCGTGGTTTCACCGCGTTTCTGGGCCGGCTTTATCAGTATGCCGTTGTTAGCGCTAATCTTTACGGCGGTGGGAATCGCGGGTGGTGCCTTGGTTGGCGTGAGCTGGAAAGGCATCGATCCGGGTTTCTTCTGGTCTGCGATGCAGAACGCCGTCGACTTTCGTACCGACGTGGTCAACTGCATCATTAAAAGCGCCGTGTTTGCCGTGACGGTAACCTGGATTGCCTTATTTAATGGATATGATGCGATTCCGACTTCTGAAGGAATCAGTCGCGCGACGACGCGTACCGTAGTGCACGCTTCACTGGCGGTGCTCGGTTTGGATTTTGTGCTGACAGCACTGATGTTTGGGAATTGATGCAATGCAAAGCAAAAAAAGCGAAATCTGGGTTGGCGTATTCATGATCATGGCGTTACTGGCCATGCTATTTCTCTGCCTGCGCGTAGCAGATCTTAAATCTATGGGGACCGATCCCACATGGAAGCTGTTCGCGACCTTCGACAACATTGGTGGCTTGAAAGTCAGCTCACCCGTCAAAGTGGGTGGCGTGGTTATTGGTCGCGTTACAGATATTTCTCTTGAACCGAAAACGCTGCTGCCGCGTGTCACCATGGATATCAGCGACCAGTACGCGGATAAAATCTCCGATACCAGTTCACTGGCGATTCGTACGCAAGGCTTGTTGGGTGAGCAATTTCTGTCGTTGAATCTAGGGTTTGACGATCCCGAGCTGGGCTCGGCGATGCTGAAAGATGGCGACACATTACGCGATACGAAGTCGGCGCTGGTGCTGGAGGACCTGATCGGTCAATTCCTGTATAAGAGCGGCGATAATAAAGACAATAACGATAATAAGGATGCGCAGGGCAGTACCAATGCTGCTGCGGCACCGGTTCAACCTTAAGAAAGAGGTCACACACGATGTTTAAACGTTTACTGATGATTGCCATGTTGGTGGTAACACCGTTAGCAGCGAATGCCGCCGATCAGAGCAATCCTTATAAAATGATGAATGAGGCGGCGCAGAAAACCTTTACGCGCTTGAAAGTAGAGCAGCCGAAGATCAAGCAGGACCCCAATTATTTACGTGAAATCGTACGTCAGGAGCTTCTGCCATATGTGCAGATTAAATATGCAGGCGCATTAGTGCTGGGTCGCTACTATCGTGATTCGACTCCGGCGCAGCGTGAAGCCTATTTCAGTGCATTTGGTGATTATCTGGCGCAGGCTTATGGTCAGGCGCTGGCGTTGTATAACGGCCAATCCTATCAAATTCAACCAGAGCAGCCGATTGGCGATACCAATATCGTGGCGATCCGTGTGTCGATAATTGACCCTAATGGCCGCCCACCGGTTCGCCTGGATTTCCAGTGGCGTAAAAATAGCCAAACAGGAAACTGGCAGGCTTACGATATGATTGCTGAAGGCGTTAGCATGATTACGACTAAGCAAAATGAATGGAGCGATCTGCTGCGCACCAAAGGTATTGAGGGTCTGACGGCGCAACTGAAGCGTTCTGCTGCTCAGCCGATCACGCTGGATAAACAGTAACAATGGGCGAATCACTTCGCTGGCAGCGTGATGCCAGCACGCTGTTGCTCAGCGGCGAGCTTGATCGCGATACGTTGCTGTCCCTATGGCAGCAGCGAGATACATTGATCAAGGATGTTCAAACCATCAATGTTGCCGCGCTGGAGCGCGTAGATACAGCAGGATTAGCTTTATTGGTGCATCTACGAGAAATTGCCCGCGCTCAAGGCATCACGCCATGTTTCAGTGGGATCAGCGATAAACTGCAATCTTTGATTACCCTTTACAATCTGCAGCAGATTATTGTTTCTGCGGATAAAAACGCCTGATTTCCTTCTGTTAAGCTAAGCCCCTGTTTTGTACAGGGGCTTTTGCGTATTTAAGAGTCAGGCGCTTTCCTCTAAGATGTCATCCTTATTATTATCAAGTGAAGTTAAAAGCAATGGAAAACAGTGAAATTCAGGCTGTGCTAATGCAAGCACTGCCTTTGGACGAAGTCCATGTGATGAGCAATGATGGCAGCCACTTCCAGGTTATCGCGGTGGGCGAGCTGTTTGGCGATCTTAGCCGCGTAAAGAAACAGCAGGCTGTCTACGCGCCGCTGATGGAATATATTGCGGATAATCGCATCCATGCTGTCTCCATCAAAACCTATACTCCCGCTGAATGGGCACGTGACCGTAAACTCAACGGTTTCTGAGTCGTCAGCGTGGCGAGCTCGCCACTGGCGAGCCCAATCTTTAGCTAGTTAATTGAGAGCCGTGTTAATGGACAAATTTCGTGTGCAAGGCCCCACCCGCTTAAGTGGTGAAGTAACCATCTCTGGGGCGAAGAATGCCGCGCTGCCTATCCTGTTTGCCGCGTTGTTGGCTGAAGAGCCGGTTGAAATTCAAAATGTGCCAAAGCTGCGGGACATTGATACCACCATGAAGCTGCTGACCCAGCTGGGTGCAAAGGTTGAGCGCAACGGTTCCGTACACGTCGACGCCAGTGCAGTTGATATTTTCTGTGCGCCTTACGATTTGGTTAAAACCATGCGTGCTTCTATCTGGGCGCTTGGCCCACTGGTTGCACGTTTTGGTCAAGGACAGGTTTCACTTCCAGGCGGCTGCGCAATTGGCGCGCGCCCGGTTGATTTGCACATTACCGGTCTTGAGCAACTGGGTGCAGAGATTAAGCTGGAAGAGGGCTATGTTAAAGCCTCTGTGGATGGCCGCCTGAAAGGCGCGCTTATTGTCATGGATAAAGTCAGCGTTGGCGCAACCGTGACAATCATGAGTGCTGCAACATTGGCAACCGGTACCACCGTGATTGAAAATGCCGCTCGCGAGCCGGAAATCGTCGATACCGCGAATTTCCTGAACACGCTGGGCGCAAAAATCAGCGGAGCGGGCAGTGATAAAATTACCATCGAAGGCGTTGAACGCTTAGGTGGCGGTGTTTACCGTGTTCTGCCCGATCGTATTGAAACCGGTACGTTCCTGGTAGCAGCGGCCATCTCTGGCGGGAAGGTACTGTGCCGTAACACGAAACCTGACACCCTGGATGCGGTGTTAGCGAAATTGCGTGATGCTGGTGCCGATATCGAAATCGGTGAAGACTGGATCAGTCTCGATATGCATGGCAACCGCCCGAAAGCGGTTAACGTGCGTACCGCGCCACATCCCGGTTTCCCAACCGATATGCAGGCACAGTTCACGTTGTTGAACATGGTTGCAGAAGGTACCGGTGTTATTACCGAAACCATTTTTGAAAACCGCTTTATGCATATCCCAGAATTGATTCGTATGGGCGGTCATGCCGAGATAGAAAGCAACACGGCGATTTGTCATGGTGTAGAGACGTTATCGGGTGCGCAGGTTATGGCCACCGATTTGCGTGCTTCTGCAAGCCTGGTGCTGGCAGGCTGTATTGCTGAAGGCACGACGTTTGTTGATCGTATTTATCACATCGATCGCGGCTACGAACACATTGAAGACAAACTGAAAGCGATGGGTGCGGATATTGAGCGCGTCAGTGGCGAATAAGCACGCCTAAAGCTTTGGTTGAACAAGCCAGCCTCGGTTTCCGCGGCTGGTTTTTTTTGTGCACTATCCAACAATCTATTCTGAGTCCGATTCGGCTTTTAGTGCTGCGCTATCGGCCAAGGGCCGGATACGTTTTTTCCGATCCAATAAACATTGGGTGATGGGATCGTAATAGCGACTTGGCCAAATTTCTGCAGGATGGACCTTGATCGCATCCGCGATCAGCCATTCGCCTTTGGGCCAAGGGCGCGATAACGCATTTGCCAACGTTGATGAACTCAACCCTGCTTCGCGGGAAAGCGCGGCCAAAGTCGTACCACGTTTACGTAGTGCCGCGATAATGTCGGCGGGGTGCCAGTCTTCATTCCTTTTTTGCATAAACCTGTTCTCCTTGTCCTTGTTAATGCGTCACCCTGAGGGCGATCCTCATTCTCTTTGAATATCATAACTGGAAAGTTCTGGGTCTTTATAGCAAATAATTTCCATTAAGTTCCAGTAATATTCGGATCGAACGCATAGAACTGCGCGGCCTGGCGCAAAAGTCTTGCAAAAGATGTAAGCCAGACAGAAAAGGGGGGAAATCAAAGAAACGGAGCCGTTTAAGGCTCCGTGAGGATTAGAAATCGCGTTGTACTGACATGTGCGCGAGCGATTCCAGCGCGCGACGCCACGGTGTTTCCGGCAGGATTTTCAACGCAGCAATCGCTTTATCCGCTTCTTGCTCTGCGCGCGAGCGCGTCCATTCTAATGAACCGCATTGATGCATTGCTTCTAGCACCGGCTCCAGCAAATGACGTCCGTTGCCTTGCTCAATCGCTTCGCGGATCATCTTCGCCTGTTCCGGCGTGCCGTGCTGCATGGCATGAAGCAGCGGCAGAGTCGGCTTGCCTTCGCTGAGATCGTCGCCTGTGTTTTTGCCTAGCGTTTCACCGTCGGCACTGTAATCCAGTAAATCATCAATTAACTGGAAAGCGGTACCAAGAAAACGTCCATAATCCTGCAACGCTTTTTCCTCTGCAGGTGTGGCTTCAGCAAGAATCGCGGATGCCTGAGATGCAGCTTCGAACAGGCGCGCGGTTTTACTGTAAATCACGCGCATGTAGCTCTCTTCGGTGATGTCGGGATCGTTGACGTTCATCAACTGTAAGACTTCACCTTCTGCAATCACATTCACCGCTTCAGACATCAATGCCAGTATGCGCAGCGAGCCCATGCTGGTCATCATCTGAAAGGCGCGAGTGTAAATAAAATCGCCTACCAGCACGCTTGCTGCATTACCGAATGCAGCATTCGCTGTCGCTTTGCCACGGCGCATATCGGATTCATCCACCACATCATCATGCAACAGCGTGGCGGTATGGATAAATTCGATCAGCGCCGCATTGGTCACATGCAGGTCACCCTGATAGCCCATTGCGCGAGCGGAAAGCACGGCAATCATCGGACGGATGCGCTTTCCGCCGCCACTGATGATGTAATATCCCAGCTGATTGATGAGCGAGACATCTGAATCGAGCTGGTCGAGGATGGTCTGGTTAACGGCAGCCATATCCTGCGCGGTTAATTCATTTATCTGTTCTAAGTTCATTCGTCTTTTCAGCTATGACTCGTTTCTCTGCCATGGTAATTGCTTTTACCCAGCCAGCGTTCAGGTTATCTGTTACTGATTGTACTTGAATTTTCAGGTTGATAAACGTTTGCGTTCAGCCTGTGTTTTTTTTCTGCAAGAGAGTGCAAAGTGCTCTTGTCTTCTCCTGGAGTTTTGCGTAGAATTCGCGCCCTATTGTGAATATTTAGCGCGCCGCCTGATCAACTAAAAAGGCAAGCGCAGAAGCGGAGTTTTATATGTACGCGGTTTTCCAAAGTGGTGGTAAACAACACCGAGTAAGCGAAGGTCAGACCGTTCGCCTGGAAAAGCTGGACATCGCAACCGGTGAAACCATTGAGTTTGACCAGGTTCTGATGATTGCAAATGGCGAAGACGTGAAAATCGGCGCGCCACTGGTTTCAGGCGGTGTTATCAAGGCTGAAATCGTTGCTCATGGTCGTGGCGAGAAAATTAAGATCGTTAAGTTTCGTCGTCGTAAGCACTACCGTAAGCAGCAAGGCCACCGTCAGTGGTTCACTGACGTGAAAATCACTGGCATCACTGCCTAACAGGAGATCTGAGAAATGGCACATAAAAAGGCTGGTGGCTCGACTCGAAATGGTCGTGACTCCAATGCAAAACGTCTGGGTGTTAAGCGTTTCGGTGGTGAATCTGTTCTGGCAGGTAGCATCATCGTTCGTCAACGTGGAACCAAATTCCACGCAGGTACCAACGTAGGTTGTGGTCGTGACCATACCCTGTTTGCTACCGCAGACGGCAAAGTACAATTCGAAATCAAAGGTCCGAACAACCGTAAATACATCAGCATCGTTGCTGAGTAAGGTTGTCGTGACGCAGACGTTTAACGTCTGAACGCACGAATTGAAGGCCCCGCAACTCATGCGGGGCTTTTTACATTCTGCGCTTGGTTGCCTTAAAGGCGACGCATCACAAAAGTTTGCTGTACACTTTATGTACGCACTGGCGAAAGCCAATCCTGATTTATCCGCCGCTGGTCAGCGCAGAAGACCCTGGCGGACCCGTTTGCAACTGTGTTGCAGACGATTGTGTGACGGAGAGAGAAAATGAAGTTTGTTGATGAAGCAACAATTTTGGTTGTTGCAGGCGATGGCGGTAATGGTTGCGTCAGCTTCCGCCGCGAAAAATATATCCCGAAAGGGGGTCCAGACGGCGGTGATGGTGGCGATGGCGGTGATGTTTATCTGCTCGCTGATGAAAACCTGAACACGCTGATCGACTATCGCTTCGAAAAATCCTTCCGCGCAGAACGTGGACAGAACGGCCAAAGCCGTGACTGTACCGGTAAACGCGGCAAAGATATCGTTATTAAAGTCCCAGTGGGGACGCGAGTGATTGACCAAGGCACCGGTGAAACGCTGGGCGACATGACGCGCCATGAGCAGAAGCTGATGGTCGGCAAAGGTGGCTGGCACGGTTTAGGCAATACCCGCTTCAAATCCTCGGTAAACCGCAGTCCACGCCAAAAAACCATGGGTACGCCTGGTGAGAAGCGCGACTTGCAGCTGGAGCTGATGCTGCTGGCTGACGTCGGTATGCTTGGCTTACCGAATGCCGGTAAATCGACATTTATCCGTGCTGTTTCTGCCGCTAAACCTAAAGTTGCGGATTATCCGTTTACTACGCTGGTACCAAGCCTTGGCGTCGTGCGTATGGATAGCGAGCAGAGTTTCGTGGTCGCTGATATCCCGGGTCTGATCGAAGGCGCAGCGGAAGGCGCAGGCTTAGGCATTCGCTTCCTGAAGCACCTTGAGCGCTGCCGCGTATTACTGCATCTGATCGATATCGCGCCAATCGATGAAACCGATCCGGTTGAAAACGCCCGCATTATTCTTGGTGAGCTGGAAAAATACAGCGAGAAGCTCTTCAACAAGCCACGCTGGTTAGTGTTCAACAAAACTGACCTGCTGAGCGAAGAAGAGGCGCAGTCCCGTGCTAAAGCGATTGCTGAAGCGCTGGGGTGGGAAGATAAGTATTACCTGATCTCTGCCGCCAGCCGCAATGGCGTTACTGATTTGTGTTGGGACGTGATGAGCTTCATCAACGCCAATCCAAAAGAAGCCGATGTCGAAGAGAAACAGCCGGAGAAAGTGGAGTTCATGTGGGATGATTACCACCGTGAAACCATTGAGAATACGGTTGAAGAAGAAGATGACGAAGAGTGGGACGACTGGGATGAAGAAGACGACGAAGGCGTCGAAACTGTCTACCAGCGTTAAGCATTTACGTCTCATCAAAACTTGCCCCATCGGGGCAAGTTTCGTTTTATCCTAGTACCGCCACACTGAGCCGCGCGCTACAGCACAATTGATCCCGCTTGTTACGAATTTCAATCTGCCATACCTGACTACGCGAACCCAAATGCAGTGGACGACAAATGCCACGCACCTCGCCGCTGGAAACCGCACGATGATGGCTGGCATTGACTTCAACGCCCACCACGCTGCTGCCTTCATCCACGCACATGTACCCCGCAATCGACCCCATTGATTCAGCCAATACCACAGACGCACCGCCGTGTAACAGACCAAAAGGTTGATGAGTACGCGCGTCTACTGGCATGGTGGCCTCGAGATAGTCATCACCGATCACGGTGAAAACGATCCCCACATGCGCCACCAGTGAATTTTCACCCAGCGCATTCAATGCGTCTAAACCGATGGATCGTTTCCAGATCGCTGCCATGCATTACGCTCCTAACGTTGCGCCGCCGTCGACCACAATATCTTGCAGCACCACATGGCTGGCCAGATCAGAGGCGAGGAATAGCACGTTAGCCGCAACTTCTTGTGGCTTAGCGATTTTACGCAACGGAATACCCAGCTTGAATTGCTCCGGGAAGCCCTCAATCATCTCCTGCTCGCCGGTTGGCGTGTGCCACAGGCTGCGCTGCATATCGGTATCGGTCGATCCTGGCGAAACGATATTACAACGCACACCGTATGGTGCCATTTCTAGCCCAACGGTTAAACACAGGCTGCGTAGCGCAGCTTTCGATGCGCCGTAAGCAGACATACCGATGCGCGGCGCATGTGCTGCGTTAGAGGCAATGGTGACAATAGCGCCCGCACGTTGTTCACGGAACACCGGCAAGGTTTGCTGGAACAGGTTAAATGCGCCGCCAGCATTCACCGCCAGGCACGCTTGCCAGTCAGCGAAGGTCAGTTCATCGGTTGCACCAACGCGTAAAATTCCCGCTGCATTGACCAACACATCAATACGCGGCTGCGCGGTCAGAACACGCTGGCAAACTGTTTTCACCTGGTCAGGGTTGGCGACATCCATGGTGTGGCAAGGAAACGGATAATCATGCTCGTGAAAACGCAGATCGAATGCTTCTACCTTCGCCCCAGCCTGGTGAAAAGCCAACGCAGTATGATAACCAATCCCTTGTCCGGCACCGGTTACCCACACAATCTTCCCGCTGAAATCAAACGTGTTATTCATTACGCTGGCTCCCGTGAAAGCAGCGCCCACCAGCCATCTATGCTCGGATTTTTTGCCAGGCTGACGAAATCAATATCGCTATGAACCTGACGCCAGCGTGCCGCCAGCGACATTACGCGCACTGAATCCAGACCGTAATCGATCAGGTTTTCGTCATCTTCTGGCACATCATCATCTTCCAGCAGCGGCAGGATCAGCGCACGCAGATCATCTTTACTGAGCGGCAACGGCATTAGGTCGGCGGTCATGACCACTTTTCCGCTGCGGCCTGCTGTATAAGTCAGCGCCATCATGTGTTCGTCGCGGGTAAAATCTGCCAGCGCATCTGCCACCATAAAGGGCTGAATATTACGCATAAAGGCATCCGTTGCGGTCGTCAGGCAGCCAATGTGCGCGTAGACACCCGTGATGATCAACTGATCACGGCCCATCTCTTTCAGCGTTGCTTCCAGTGGCGAACGATGAAAAGCACTGTAACGCCACTTCGTCAGCACATGGTCATCTGCATCCGGGGCTAGCGCCTCAACGATTTTCTGCTGATCGGGATGCTTGTTCAGTCCCGGTCCCCACATATCATTGAGCAGGGCGCGATCTTCATCGCTTTGCTCATTGGGCTGCGCGGTATAAAACACCGGAATACCCTGCGCTTTACAGTAGCGGCGCAGTCGGGCGATGTTCTCGACCACTTGATTGACGAGCGGGCTGTTTTCGCCCCAGAAGTTAAGGAAATAGGCCTGCATATCGTGAATCAGTAAAGCTGCGCGCTGAGGCTCCAGCGTCCATTTCACTTTGTTGTTTGGCAACTCGGTGGCAGTTGGCAGCGAATATGAGGTCAATTTTGGAATAGCCATTAAAATCTCCAGAACAAATCAGGCTTGCGCTTGTTGATCAGCAAGTTGTTGGCGCAGACGTTTTTTGTCCACCTTGCCGACGGGGGTCAGCGGCAGGGCATCTACGCAGGTAATACGATCGGGCAGTTTAAATTCGGCAACGCCCAGCTCACGCAGGTGGCGACGCAGCACCACCGGTTTGATCGGTTGGCTGGCGACAATAAAGGCACAGCTTTTCTCGCCCATCAGCTCATCGTTCATTGAAACCAACGCCGCATGGATCACATCTGGATGGCGTTGCAGCAAGTTCTCTATCTCTTCCGCAGCGATTTTTTCGCCGCCACGGTTGATCTGATCTTTTTCACGCCCCTGCACAATAATGTTGCCGTCTGGCGTCATTTCGATCAGATCGCCGGAGCAATAAAATCCATTTTCATCAAAGCTGGCGGCATTGTGTTCCGGGCTATTGTAGTAGCCGCGGAAGGTATAAGGGCCACGCGTCATCAGGCGGCCAACTGCGCCAACGGGCAGCGGATTACCGTTCTCATCAGCCACCCAGACTTCATCATCAGGAGAGATCGGGCGGCCTTGAGTGGTGAGAATGGTTTTCTCATCATCGTCCAGTCGGGTGTAGTTGACTAAGCCTTCGGCCATGCCAAACACCTGTTGCAGCTTGCAGCCAATCTCAGACTGAATGCGCGCGGCTAAGGTTTCGCCTAGCTTGGCACCACCAACCTGAATGCGTTGCAGAGATGCCAACGACTTGTTGGTTCCCCATTCCTGGATGGCCTGTAACCACAGACTCACCGCGGGCGGCACTAAACCGGTGTCAGTGATTTGATGCTTTTCGATCAACGGGAAGCAGAGCGTCGCGCTGGGGTCGGCCGCTAAAATTACTTGCCCGCCTGCGTCAAATACGCCAAGCGCGCCCGGCGAACTCATTGGAAAATTATGTGCAGCGGGCAGGGCGATCAGATAACGCGTTTCTGCCGTAACGTGGCAAATCACATTGCTGTCGCGGATGCTGTAATAGTAGTCGTTATGGGTACGTGGAATCAGCTTTGGCGTACCGGTACTGCCGCCGGAGAGCTGGAAAAACGCCACTTCATCGCCTGCTGTTGGCGTCGCGTTGAATTCACCTGCCGCTTCTGCCAGCAAGGATTCCAGGGTGTTTTCCGGTTGAGTATCATTGCGCAGAATAATCTGTTGCAGTGAAGCGTGTTCACGGCAAAGCTGTTCAATAAAGCGGTCATCAGCGAACAGCGCGTGGCTGCGATCGGCGATCAACAGTTTCGGTTCGATCTGACTCGCATAGGCGCTGAGTTCGGTGCGTTGATGACTGAACAGCGCATTCACGGGCGCAACGCCAATTTTAAACAGGGCAAACAGTGTCAGGTAAAACTCCGCCACGTTGCCGAGTTGAACCAGCGCAGTATCACCATTTTTTAGGCCGCGTCTTTGCAGCGCAGCAGCCAGGTTATCGCTGAGTTCAGCGAGCTGACGATAGCTGAACTGACGATCGCCATCAATGACTGCCACGGCATCGCTGTTTTTATGTCGTGCCAGAATGTCGGTCATCGGCACATCAAGCCAGTAACCTTTTTCGCGGTAGCGCGCGGCGAGATCTTCAGGCCAGCGGCTGTATGAAATTGTCATGGAATACCCTTTATTGCAGTCCAAATGCGCGAAGCATGGTATCGAGTTTAACGCCAGTTTCACGCCATTCTGATTCAGGTTGTGAATCGGCAACAATACCTGCGCCAGCAAAAAGTTGAACGCGTGCACCTTTAACCGTGCCGCAACGAATCGTGACAACCCACTCACCGTTGCCTTGATCGTCACACCAACCGACGATACCGCCAAACAGCTGGCGTTCGAACGGCTCCAATGCCTGAATCAGGCGCTGAGCGCGCTGGTGCGGGAAGCCACTTAACGCCGGGGTTGGATGCAGCAGGCACGCCAGCGACAACGCATTTTCCTGCTCATCCAGCACTTCGCCATCAATCTGCGTGGCAAGGTGCCATAAGGTCGATGTGGTGATTAATGAGGGAACAGTGGGCACTGAAAGCAAACGGCTACGGGGTTGCAGCGTTTCGCGCATCGCATCGGTCACTAACTTGTGTTCATGACGATCTTTATCAGAGTTCATCAAGGTTTCGCCGGCGGCGCGGTCGCGTTGGCTATCATTCTCACGGCGGGCAGAACCCGCCAGCGGACAAGAGCTGAAATCGCGGCCCTGTTTACGCAGCATCAATTCCGGGCTCGCGCCGACCAACGCGCCGCCTTCCGGCAGCGGCAGGTGGAAGTGATAGCTGTTAGGGTTTTGCGCGACAATACGTTGCATCAACGCCGCCGTATCAACGGGCTGTTCGGTAGCGATATCCATCAAGCGCGACAGCACCACTTTATCCAGATCGCCGCGCTGCGTTGCCGCAACAGCTTGCGCCACCATCGAAGTAAAAGCGTCGTGATCCGGCACCGCAGTACGACGGCGCACGTGCGGCAACGTCTCTTCGGGCGCCGTTTGCGGCACGTTTAAATCTGCACGATTGAAGGTTTGATAAGACTCAGGAATAAACAGCGCAGAAGGCTGATTGACGTCAAACGGGATTGCGCCCACCAGAATCGGATTCGCAATGCCCTGTTTTCTTGCAGATGCAAAGTGCTGCTGCAATTGTTGTTGAAAATCCCCGCCCAACGCCGCGCCATCTTTTACCGGCGTGGTAATGGTAGTGAAACAGCCTTGGGTTGTCAGACTGCGCCACGGGGAAGTAAACAGAAAGCCACGGCACAGCGCCGAGAAATCCTGCAACAAGGGATTTTCAAACGTCAACGTTTCCACCATAATTTTCACCTATAAATGATAAGATAATTAATAATGATTATCATTTGTATTGTGGCTCTGTAAGCTACGTTGATTAGTTTGGAGTGTCAATAAATTCGCGGGGTTTCGACTGCGTTTTCATGCTAAATCAGCATATTGAGCAGGGTTTTTGTCACAGCTAAAGGTGGATTGGATCTTATGTATAAACGGGATTTTTGGGCGATGATCGCCCTCTTTTTCGCCAGCACGCTGGTTCTCAGTGGCGTTGCTCACGCTGAAAATGGCTGGCCGCGCACGGTGCAGGGCGCCAAAAACAGTATCACTTTGCAGCAGGCGCCCACGCGCATTGTTTCCACCAGCGTCACGCTCACCGGTTCTTTATTGGCGATTGATGCGCCAGTGATCGCCAGCGGCGCGACAGCACCCAATAGTCGACTCGCTGATGCACAAGGTTTCTTTCGTCAGTGGGGCGATGTCGCAAAACAGCGCGGGGTAAAACGTTTATACATTGGCGAACCCAGTGCAGAAGCGATTGCCGCTGAAGCGCCTGATCTGATCGTCGTCAGTGCAACAGGCAATGATTCAGCCATCAAGCTGGTTGATCAGCTTTCAGCCATCGCGCCGGTGTTGGTGGTGAATTATGACGATAAAAGCTGGCAGCAGCTGGTGGGTGTTTTGGGTGAAGCGACCGGGCACGAAGCCCAGGCAGCGGCGCGCGTCAAAGCTTTTGACAATCATGAAAACGCGCTGAAAAGTAAATTAACGCTGCCACCACAACCTGTTTCTGCCATGGTGTGGAACGGAGATGGGCGCGCGGTAAATCTGTGGACTGCTGAATCTGCGCAGGGCAAGTTGCTGCAACAGTTGGGTTTCACGCTGGCGACGCCGCCGGTCAATATTCAGCAAGGGCACAGCATGGGGCAGCGCAAAGACATTATTCAGTTATCGGGTGAAAACCTGGCGGCTGGCCTAAACGGCAACAGTTACATGCTGTTTGCCGCCGAGGATAAAACCGCCCATGCGGTGATGAATAATCCGTTCCTGAAGCAAACGCCTGCGGTAGAAAAAAAGCAGGTCTATGCGCTAGGTCTGGACACGTTTCGCCTTGATTATTACAGCGCCAGCAACCTGCTGACGCGTCTTGAGCAGCTGTTTGTTAAATCATAAGCTTTGTTCCGCCAGCTTTGGCGCTGGCGGTTGATAACGTCGCAACTGTCCCATTACCAACCACATCAGCACACCCAACAGCGCGGCAGCAAAACCAAACAGGCTTGCCGCCTGTTGCGGCAGCAGCAAAGAACCCATTGAACCAATGATGGCAGCGCCTATTGCATCGCCTGTGACGTTCTGCGCCGTCCACAAGCTATTAATGCGACCTAACAGCGCATCCGGCGTCAAGGTTTGGATCATCGCGTACTGTACCAGGCTGTTAATCGCGCTGAAGTAGCCAAACGCCACCAAACAAACCAACCCCAATTCAAAGCGTGGCATCAGGCTAAACAAGCCGAGGGCGATAAAGGCTGCAATCGCGCTGGCTAATACTAAGAGACCCGGACGCGGCGAATGGGTCAGTCGCCCGCTGGTCAGCGCGCCTACGGCAGCGCCGAGCGGCACGGCGGCATACATCAGCCCGAGCTGATCAAGGTCAACCTGCCAATGCGTTGCCAACGATGGATAAAGCACCCGTACCGCGCTGGCTAACGTGACCAACGCACCAATCAGCGCAACCATGCCGACAATCGGGCTGGCAAACAGAAATTGCACGCCAGTGGCTAAGGCTTTAAGGGGATGTTCTCGCGGCTGAGGCGGCGGAGATAACGCCGGTAATCTCAACAGCGTTAACACCGTCAGCAGCGTACCGAAAGCGGCTAACCCATAATTCCAGGCGACGCTGCCGTGGGCAATCACCAATCCCGCAATGGCTGGCGAAAGAATCGAGCCAAAGCGCACTGTTAACATAGTAATCGCGCCCGCTTTCATGATGTTTTCACGGCCTACCAGCGCGGGCGTGGCGGCCAGCAGCGCCGTTACGCCAATCGCGCCAAAAAAGCCGTCCCACAATCCCAGCGCAAAGACCGCGATTACCGAAGGTTCAGGCAGCAGCGCATTAATGCACAGCGCGACAAAACCCAAGCCGCAGGTGGAGCGGGCAAACAGAATAAGACGACGACGTTCATAGCGATCGGCTAATACGCCACCGGTAAGCAGGCCGATAAACATTCCTGCGCCTGCCAACGTGACGGATAACCCGACCAACAGCGGCGAATGGGTGAGTTGTTGAATTTGTACCGGAACGGCAACGGCTAGCATGCCGAGCGAAACAATGGAGATAAAGCGAGCAATAAACACGGCGCGAAAAGCGGGATGTGTTTTAAGCAGGCTGAGATCGATAAAGTAGGAGGGTTTGTTCATTTCATCGCCTATAAACGCCGATTTTCCTCGTCATTGAGTGAATAAGTCATGGTAACATACAAAAATACGAGTAATAACGATAATAAGTATCATTATCAAAGTGGCTTGCCCGCAGTGTCGTTGATCAGTGAAGGTTTAAAACGTTATGCGCCAACTCCGTGCGATAGCAGGTTCAGGGATGCTGCTGTTGCTGCTTCTTGCGCTCAGTTTAATGCTGGGAGCAAAATCCATTGCTTTACATGATGTCACGCACGCGCTGTTTTCAAGCTGCACCAGCGCCGACTGCGTAATAGTACGTGATGCGCGCTTGCCGCGAACCCTGGCGGGCTTATTAGCGGGAGTTGCGCTGGGCATTGCTGGCGCTTTGATGCAGAGCCTGACGCGTAATCCGCTCGCCGATCCCGGTATTCTGGGGGTCAACGCTGGCGCGGGCTTTGCCGTGGTGATTGGCATAGCGCTGTTTGGCGCAGATTCACCGCTGGACTGGCTCGGCTTTGCTTTTGCCGGTGCGCTGATCGCCTCTTTGCTGGTGGCCTTAACGGGCGCGCTCGGCGGCGGCCGCGTGAACCCGGTTCGCCTGACGCTGGCGGGCGTGGCGCTCGGCGCAGTGCTTGAAGGCTTGACCTCCGGCTTATCGTTGCTGAATCCTGAAATCTACGATCATCTGCGCTTTTGGCACAGCGGCTCGCTCGATATCCGTAACTTCTCTGTCCTGAAAACCACCTTTCCTGCGGTTGTGATTGGCTGTGCCGTGGCGCTGCTTCTGGCACGATCCTTAAATAGCCTGAGCATGGGCGGTGATATGGCGACCGCGCTGGGCACGCGCGTGGCACGCACGCAACTGTTTGGACTGCTGGCAATTGCGCTGCTCAGCGGGGCAGCAACCGCTGCCGTTGGGCCGATTGCGTTCGTTGGATTGATGACGCCTCATTTAGCGCGCTGGCTGGTGGGCAACGATCACCGCTGGCTGCTGCCGGCTACTTTATTGATGACGCCTTGCCTGCTGCTCGCGGCCGATATTCTGGGCCGCATAGCGGTACCGGGTGAATTGCGTGTTTCGATTGTTACCGCGATTCTTGGCGCACCCATGTTGATTGTGTTAGTACGACGCAAACTGGGAAGAGGGCAAATATGAGTCGGATGATGATCAATAGCATTGTCCTGCTGATCGCATGCCTGTTGCTGGCCTTTTTAGGCGTAACGCGCGGGACCTTACCGATTTCCGCTGAGCAGCTGTGGCAAGTGATTAATGGCGATGCAGCACGCAATATCCAGTTAATCGTGATCGAATGGCGCATGCCACGCGTGTTGATGGCGCTGTTGATTGGCGCGGCACTTGGCGTCAGCGGCGCGATTTTCCAGTCTCTTCTGCGCAATCCGCTGGGCAGTCCCGATATTCTCGGCTTTAACACTGGCGCTTACAGCGGCGTATTGGTGGCGCTGGTGCTGTTTCAACAGAACATCGAAGGCATGACGTTGGCCGCGCTGCTGGGTGGCTTGATCACTGCTGGCGTGGTGTATCTGTTTGCCTGGCGAAACGGTGTTGATACCTTTCGGTTAATCATTGTCGGAATCAGCGTGCGCGCCTTATTAATGGCGCTGAACAGCTGGCTGATCATCAGCGCTTCGCTGGAAGCCGCACTCAGCGCCGGTTTATGGAGCGCCGGCTCGCTCAACGGCATTACCTGGGCCAAAACGACGCCTGTTATCCTCGTATTGCTGTTGGCAATGGTAGCAACCGCCTTATTAGCACGGCGCATGCGCCTGCTGGAAATGGGTGACGATACCGCTTGTGCGCTGGGCGTGCCGGTCGAACGCAGCCGCATCTGGCTGATGTTGATCGGCGTAGTGCTAACGGCCGCGTCTACTGCATTGGTGGGACCTATCTCGTTTATCGCCCTGTTGGCACCGCAAATTGCCCGCCGTTTGTCGGGCGGCGTGAAAGGCGCTTTGCCTCTGGCGGCATTGTGTGGCGCGCTATTGCTGACGGCAGCAGATTACGCCGCACAGCACTTTTTCTTGCCTTACCAGTTGCCGGTTGGCGTGATTACGGTCAGCCTTGGCGGACTTTATCTGATTGCCTTACTGATACGGGAGGCGCGACGCCAATGACAGGCACATCCAGGTTACAAGGTGATGCACTCACGCTGGGCTACGATAAGAAAATCGTGGCCGAAAATCTCTCGGTAGCCATTCCTGATGGCGAATTAACAGTGATTATTGGCCCCAACGCCTGCGGTAAATCCACGCTGTTACGCACCTTAAGTCGTTTGACTGCACCGCTGAAAGGGCAGGTCATGCTGGATGGCGAAGCCATTGCGCGTTATGCCACTAAAGAGGTCGCGCGACGGTTGGGCTTGTTGCCGCAAAGCTCTAATGCACCCGCCGGGATCAGCGTCAATGAGCTGGTGGCGCGCGGGCGTTATCCACATCAGGCCTTATTTGGTCGCTGGCGTGACGAAGATGAAGCAGCGGTGCAGCAAGCGATGCTGGCAACCGGTGTCGCAGATTTGGCTAATCAGCAGGTAGATACACTTTCTGGCGGTCAGCGGCAGCGCGTGTGGATTGCGATGGTGCTGGCCCAGCAAACGCCGCTGCTGCTGCTGGATGAGCCGACAACCTGGTTGGATATCACCCATCAGATTGAATTATTAGAGTTAATGCAGGATTTGAATCAGCAGCATGGCCGCACGCTGGTGGTGGTACTGCACGATCTTAATCAGGCGTGCCGTTACGCCACCCATCTGATTGCGATGCGCCATGGGCGCATTATCGCGGAAGGCAAACCCAGCGAAATCATTACACCTGCGTTGATTGAATCGATTTATGGACTGCGCTGCATGATTGTTGATGATCCGGTCGCGCATACGCCAATGATTGTACCGCTGGGTCGGTCACGCACATAAACAGATTTCAACGGGCAGGGCGCGTGTTGGTCACTGACGTATTCAGGCCAAAAAATCCCAGAAACAATGACCCAGAGGGAAAAAACAGAAACAACACAGGGCGCAGATTCCGCCCTGTGTTGTTAATACGTCATTGTCAGAGCGCCGCCAGTAACTGCTGCAAGCGCGGCCCAATCTGCTCAAACATGCGTGGCGAGATGATATCAACGTGCGCACAATCCATTGGCCAGATCTCCAGCTCCGCAACATACGGCGACCAGGCACGAGTGGCATCTTGTCCCGGCTGCTGCGTTTGTTCTGCGAGGAACAGCGTGGCGCGACCGTTGAAACGGATACTGCGTGCCGTCGCCAGCAAACGTACTGAACTGGCGTAGTTGGCTTCGATAGTGTTAAACATCGCTTCCATCCCTTCGCCTGCCTGCTGACGCTGCGCAGCGATAAACTGTTCACGCTCGCGGTTTACCTCCTCCAGCACCGCCGGATCCAGGACATTTTCACCGCGCTTCTCATCCCAGTTCTGCGTTTCGGGTGGCCAGGTATCGAGCAGGCCAAGGAACGCCACTTTTTCGCCAAGCGCTTCGAGACGCGCAGCAATGCCTTGGGCCAGCGTGCCACCTAGCGAATAACCGATGAAATAGTAAGGGCCGTGCGGTTGCTGCTGACGAAGCGTGGCCAGATGTGCATCGCAGACCGCATCAAGATGCTGAGCCTGATTCAACGGACTATCGATATCCGGCGATTGAATGCCCATCAACGACCAGCGCGCATCCAGATAGCGTTGCAGCACGCTGAACTGCCAGGCAAAACCGGAAGCGGGATGGAAGCAGAACAGCGTTGGGCCATCGCCTTTACGTAACGGCAATACGGCTTCAAATCCGGCGCGACCCGCATCTTCCTCACTGCTTAACAGCGCAGCGAGTTTTTCTACCGTTGAAGCCACCATTACTTGGCCAACCGAAACCGGCAGGTTCAGGCTACGGCGCAGTTGCGCTGCAAGGCGCATCGCCAGCAGTGAATGGCCGCCCAGAGCAAAAAAGTCATCCTGTGCGCTGATATTGTCACGCTCAAGCAAGGCGGAGAAAGCAGCGGCCAACGTGGTTTCCAGGCCGGGATGCGGCGCACGACCTGCGGCTGCAGCCTGGCTTTGCGGCATTGGCAGCGCTTTGCGATCGAGCTTGCCGTTGCTGCTCAGCGGGAAAGCGTCAAGTTGAACCATCGCCACCGGCACCATGTGCGCGGGCAGATGAGCGGCGAGGGCGGCGCGCATCGCCTCGCTGTCAATCGGGTGATCCGCAACGACATATCCCACCAACTGTCGCGCATCGCCTTGCTGAATGGCATTGCCCAGCACCACGGCATGTGTCACCGCTTGCTCCACGCCGGGTAATGCCGCCATCGCATGATCGATCTCATTCAGTTCAATACGTTGACCACGAATCTTTAGCTGATCGTCGCTGCGGCCCAGATATTCCACCGCGCCGTTTTCCAGCCAGCGTGCTACGTCGCCGGTGCGATACATCCGCGTGCCGTTGCCGTAAGGATCGGCGACAAAACGGCTGGCAGTAAGATCAGGGCGATCAAGATAACCGTGCGCCAACTGCACGCCAGTCAGGTAAAGATCACCGGCTACGCCTGGCGGCACCGGCTGCAAGCGCGCATCAAGAATGCGTAAACCGGTGTTCCACACCGGGAAGCCAATCGGCACGCTGGCACCCTGGACTGCCGCCAGTTCTGCGCCAAAAGCAGGATAGTAACTGACATCAACGGCGGCTTCGGTTGGACCGTATAAATTATGCAACTCAACTTGAGTAAGCGCTTGCCATTGGCGCGACAGCTCCGCAGGCAGCGCCTCGCCACTGCAAAAAACACGCCGCAGGCTGGCACATTGCGCTACTGCTTTATCATCCTGCAGCGAAGCGACAAAGGCCGCTAACATTGAAGGAACGAAGTGCGTGGTGGTAACGCGGTGGCGTGCGAACAGGTGTTGCAGCGCTTCGGGATCGCGATGGGCATCGGGTGGGGCCATCACTAATTGCGCGCCCACCAGCAGCGGCCAGAAAAACTCCCACACGGAAACATCAAAGCTGCTCGGGGTTTTTTGTAACACCACGTCGTCAGCGGTCAGCGGATAGTGATCCTGCATCCATAGCAGGCGGTTGACGATCGCTTCATGCCCGACCAAAACCCCCTTCGGACGACCGGTAGAACCGGAGGTATAGATGATGTAAGCGCCATCTTGCGGATGCGGCAAGAGAGAGGTGATTTCAGCAACCGGAGCCAAAAGTGCATCGTAGAACATCGGTTCCACGGGAGAAATCGCGGCCAGGCGCTGGGCCAGATCGCGGCTGGTTAGCAGCGTTTTCGGTGCGGCATCTTCTAACATCATCTGCAAACGATCGTCTGGATAGCCGGTATCCAGCGGCAAATACGCGGCGCCAACGCTAACAATTGCCTGTAGCGCCAGTGATAGAAACACAGAGCGCGGCAACGCCACGGCGACGATGTCACCGCGCTGAACGCCTTTAGCGATCAGTTCACTGGCCAGCGCCTGAACCTGTTGCTGCATCTCCTGATAATTTAGGTTGTGCAGATTATCGGCCAGCGCGGGTGCATGCGGCGTACGCTGTGCCTGCTTGATCAGCAGGCTGCTTAAGGTTTCAGCGGGCAGCGTCACAGTAGTTTGATTGATCTCTGCCAACTGAAGATGTTCATCGGGTGTGAGCAGATTCAGTTCACCGCAGGCGCGATCTGGCTGTGTAGCGAGTTGGTTCAACAGTAAAGTGAAGCGATTGAGGTGCTGTTTCAGCGTGCTTTCACTGTAGCGTTCAGCATTGGCCAACAGTTCAAGGGTTAAGTCACCTTTCTCGCTGATGTAAATGGCGATCTCAAGATCGCGAACCGGGCCAGAAGCGAGCTGATGCGTGACGCCTTCAATGCCAGCGAAATCCAGCTGGTAATCGAACATTTTGAGATTGATCACCGGGCCATAAAGCGGATCGGTATCGCCAAGGCGACCCAGATCGCGCTGCACCTGCTCAGCATCAAAGCGTTGGTGACGGCGCATCTTTTTTACTTCTTTCGCGAGCTGTGTCGCCAGTGTGATCAACGGTTGTGTAGGATCGTAATGCACTGCCATCGGCAGCACATTGATCACCGGGCCGGTGGCGCACAGCGCGGCCGATCCGATACGGCGCATAAAAATAAAGCCAGCGGCAAAATCATTTTGTCCGCTCAGGCGTGCCAGCCAGAGCGCGACCAGCGCAAAAGCGGTATCCGCGGCGTTGAGATTATGTTGCTGCGTATGTGACAACAACGTCTGGAAAGAAGGGCGATCCAGCGCCAGTTCCAGACGCAGCAGATCGGTGCTGGCACTTTGCCCTGCCAGCGGCTGTGCGGCCAGCGAGGCGGGTGGCGGAAGCTGAGCCCCTTTTTCCCGCCAGAATTCACGGTCGCGCTGCCAGGTCGCCGATTGCTGGTAACGCTGATACTCCTCAACCACTTCACTGAATGGCACAAACGGCGTGGGTTCCGGCGCTTCGTTACGTTGCCCAGCGGTATAAAGATTGGCGATACGACGCGTCAAAGCAGTAAAGCTAAAACCATCAACAACCAGATGATGATAGCGCTGATACCAATACCAATGCTGATCGCCAAGACGCATCAGGCTGTGATGCCACAAGGGCGCACCGCTTAACACACGCAAATCGCCAGACATATCCTGATGCATCAAGGCGCGAGCCGCTGCTGCGGGATCGGTTTCGTGACGTAAATCGATGACATTGGGTTCACTAAAGGTCTGCGGAGAAGACCACTGCTGTGGCTCGCCATCTTGCTCGCCAAACGCCATATTCAGCGTATCCGCTTCTTTCATGCCAGCGACAATGGCCTTGGCCAGCATGGCACTGTTTAGCTCGCCGCGCAGCTCAACAAAATGTGCGACCGCGTAAGCGTTGTGGTGTTTCGACAGCTGATCGGCAATCCAGATGCCAGGCTGCGCAGCGACCAGCGGCAGAGTGATATGTTCAGTAGAATTTCGGCTCATCAGGGTTTCAGACATCGTCGCTCCGGTTTGGGTTTTCGGTAACCGGACGGATGTCGTGCCAGTTTTCGTTTAACCAATGCAGGCAGGCTGCTTGCGGTTGCGGGCCGAATACGGTTTGCCATCCTGCGGGAATCGCATTGAAGGCGGGCCATAAACTGTATTGTTGCTGCGCATTTTTTAGCACATGACAATCCTGCTGGGGATCGTCAAATGGGTTGAGATGTTGCATGTCTGTCTCCTGCTCATAAAAGGCGAGCGAGATAAGCGGATTACCGGTGTTGCCACATTGCTTTCAGTCCATTCAGCAGGCCACCGCGCCAGCACAGCGCATCGTGACCGCCTTCGACCGGGTGATAGTCGACCTGATGTCCACATTGAGTCAGGTCACTTTGAAGTTGTTGGTTTGCTGCCAATATCAGGCGCTCGCGCTTGCCCGCTTCCAGGTAAAAACGGCGCGGTGGCGCAGTCAATAAACCTTGCTGCAATTGCTGTGGCAGCCAGCCGTTGGCCTTACCGCGTTCTGGCCACCAAAAGGAACCCGATAAGCTGACGGCGGCACCAAAGGTTTCTGGCCAGCTCAACGTGGCGTAAACCGATGAGAGGCCGCCGAAGCTTTGTCCGACAATAACCGTGTCAGCCGCTTCATGAGAATAGGCGGCCCATTGCTGTATTTGGGGCAGCAGCTCCTCTTGAATCGCCAGCCAAAAGTCGGCGTTACAAGGGAGTTCCTGGGTGCGGTGCTCGCGATCAATGATATCAATCATCACATAGACCGCAGCAGGCAACTCGCCCGCATCGGTAAGCTGCTGTAACGGCCCCGCAACAGGCATGGTATGTGCCCAAAACTGGCCATCTAAAAGCAGCGCCAACGGACGGTGTTCAACAGACGTATCGCCTGTGGTGTATAGCCAAATTGAGCGTTCATTGCCCAGCCGTTCACTGCGCCAGATGTGATGCTGCAACGGCAGTATGGGCGCAAGGCCTTCATCAACGGCGCGCCAGACATCCTGATTCGGTGAGTGCGGCAGATGCAGCGGAGAAACGCCCATGCCACGTCCACCTGACCAACCGCGCAAAGGATTGAGCGAATCGATTTGTGCCGTAGGGAATTTATCGCGCCACCAGTTGCGTAGCGTATGCATGTCGGGCTGCCCCTGAAAGGCATCAGCCTGATCATCGGGCATCAGGCAATAGCTGCCGCGCCAGGTTGCAGGCAAGGTGGTTTGCCAGAACCAGACATCGGTCTCAGGAATGCGCGCTAAAGAGAGGGGAGCAGCTTGCTGATGGTGATCGGTCACGCCGGTAATATTGATCCAGACTCGCTGAGTTGATGACTGTGATTCATCACCTTGCGGGTCGCGCCAAAAAAACGTGACGTTGCAATCACCGGTTTCACTGGCCTCAACGAAGGGAATACCACGTTGTTGTTGTTCTTGCCACCAGCCTTCACTTCCGGTCATTTCATTTAACCACGTCATATACACCATCAGCCGATCACTGCACGTTGTTACTTTCATGAATGTTATGAATAATACTATTGATAATTATTTGCATTTGCAATAGGGTGTTTCCGCTCTACGGGGAGCGCGCGCGTTCCGTCTACCGCATCTGCTCTAATGAAGAGACGATGTTCTCCAAAGGACGGCCCGGTTAGATCTGGAATGCGTTGCAGGCAAGGTAAATACCTTTCACCGGCGCGCCAGCAGTTGCAATGCTGTTGGCAATCCAGGAAATAAAAAATGAAGAAATTATCACGGCTTTCATTAGCCATTTTGCTTGAAATCGGTTTGGCCGCATCTTTTGTTCCCGCAGCGCTTGCCGCGGAAACCACCTCTGAATCAAACACATCCAGCGACGATAACGCATCCACTGACGGTAGTAATGGCACGCTGGTGGTCAATGCAGCAGAACAGACGCTGCAAGCCCCAGGTGTTTCGACTATTACCGCTGACGAAATCAAAAAACGCCCGCCGGCACGTGATGTCTCTGAGATCATCCGTACCATGCCTGGCGTTAACCTCACCGGGAACTCTACCAGCGGCCAGCGCGGCAACAACCGCCAGATAGATATTCGCGGTATGGGCCCGGAAAATACCTTGATTTTGGTTGATGGCATGCCGGTTTCCAGCCGCAACTCGGTACGCCTTGGCTGGCGTGGCGAACGTGATACGCGCGGCGATACCAGCTGGGTTCCCCCTGAGATGATCGATCACATCGAAGTGATTCGCGGTCCGGCTGCGGCACGTTACGGCAACGGTGCGGCGGGCGGCGTGGTGAATATCATCACCAAGAAAGAGAGCAATGCATGGCACGGCTCCTGGAATACCTACTTCAATGCGCCAGAGCATAAAGAAGAAGGCTCGACCAAACGCACCAACTTCAGTTTGATGGGACCGTTAGGCGATGACTTTAGCTTTCGTCTTTATGGCGGACTCGCGAAAACTCAGGCTGATGCCCAGTTTATTAACGAAGGCCATCAGTCGCTTCGCACCGGCTCTTATGCAGATACCGTGCCTGCAGGGCGTGAAGGCGTAGAAAATAAAGATATCAATGCATTGCTGCGCTGGGCTTTCGCTCCCATGCAGGCGCTTGAATTTGAAGCGGGCTATAGCCGTCAGGGCAACCTGTATGCAGGTGATACGCAAAACACCAATACCAGTGCTTTGGTGCAGAGCAAATACGGTGAAGAAACCAACCGGTTATATCGCCAGAACTTTGCGGTGACCTGGACCGGCGCGTGGGATAACGGCATCAGCACCCGTAGCTATGCGCGGTATGAAAATACCCGCAACTCGCGCATGAACGAAGGATTGGCGGGCGGAACAGAGGGCATTTTCTCTGATGACGGCTTCTCAACCATTCAGTTAGATGACGTGATGCTGCACAGTGAGATCAGTGTGCCGTTTGAGTTGTTGGTTAATCAAACGGCGACCTTCGGCACCGAGTGGAACCAGCAGCGCATGAAAGATGGTTCCTCTAACAGCCAGGCGCTTTCGGGTGGCAATATTGACGGTTTATCTACCGGCACGCGCAGTCCTTATTCGCAGGCTGAAATCTTTTCACTGTTTGCCGAAGATAATATCGAAGTGACAGACAGCACGATGCTGACGCCAGCATTGCGCTTTGATCATCACTCGATTGTGGGTGACAACTGGAGCCCATCGCTGAATCTGTCGCAAGGTTTGGGTGATGACTTCACGCTGAAGTTAGGGATTGCGCGTGCGTATAAAGCGCCAAGCCTGTATCAGACCAACCCGAATTATGTGCTTTATAGCCGTGGCCAAGGCTGTGCGGCCAGCGCGGGTGCCTGTTATCTGATGGGGAATGATGACCTTAGTGCCGAAACCAGCATCAATAAAGAAGTTGGGCTGGAGTGGAAACATGACGGTTATCAAGCGGGCGTGACTTGGTTCCGCAATGACTATCGCAACAAAATCGAAGCGGGTTATTTGCCGACCGGAACGTCCACTTCCGGCACCACGGATGTCTATAAGTGGGAAAACGTACCGAAAGCGGTCGTTGAAGGTTTAGAGGGCACGCTGAATATTCCTTTCTCCGACACGGTGGCGTGGAACAACAATCTGACTTATATGCTGCAGAGTAAAAACAAGGAAACAGGCGATCGCTTGTCGATCATTCCTGAATACACCTTGAACTCTTCCCTAAGCTGGCAGGCCACGCAGGATCTGTCGCTGGAAACAACCTTAACGTGGTACGGCTCGCAAACGCCGAAGAAATATAACTACAAAGGGGAAGCGGTGACCGGCAGTGAGAAGGATCAGGTTAGTCCTTATTCAATCGTTGGTATGAGCGGCACCTACGACATCAATAAGTACGCCAGCGTGACGCTGGGTATTGAAAACCTGTTCGATAAACGTCATTTCCGCGAAGGGAATGCGCAGACAACCGGTAACGAAACAACCGGCGCGTATATGTATGGCGCAGGCGCGAATACTTATAACGAGTCAGGTCGTACGTACTACGTGAGTGTTAATACTCACTTCTAATAAGCCGCAATAAAAAACGCAGCGGGTAGCAAGCCCGCTGCGTTGATCGTATTACTTCACTCAGTTGTTCTTATTGATATCGCTATATAACCTGCTCTCGAAACGCACCAGCGGAATACGGCGTTGGCGTTGATCCTCTGGCGGCACAGCATAACCAGAAAGGAACTGCACGAAAGCCACACGCGTACCGCTTGAGGTCGTTATAAAGCCTGCCAGGTTATACACGCCTTGCAGTGAACCGGTTTTCGCTGAAACTTTGCCATCCAGTCCCGCTTCATGTAATCCGCCGCGATATTGCAATGTGCCATCGTAGCCCGCTAACGGCAGCATAGAGATGTAATCCAACGTATTGTCGTTCTTGGCGATGTATTGCAGCACCTGCATCATGGTTTCTGGCGAAATCAAATCGTGGCGTGATAAGCCCGATCCGTCGACCTGAATGCTGTTGCCCAGATCAATATTGGCTTTCTGCTTCAGGATGCGGCGGATCGCATCTGAACCCGCACGGAAAGTGCCCGGCACGTTGAAATAGTGATGGCCGATGGTACGGAAAACGGTGTCGGCAATCATGTTGTCAGACTTTTTCAACATCATGCGCAACAGCGTATGCAGCGGCGCGGATTGCGTCGAGGCTAATACGGTGCCTGGCGACGTGGCTTGCGCTTGACGAACCAGATGGCCGCTGTAATCGATATCCGCTGCACGCAGTTCCGATTTTAAGATTTCGCCAGCCCAGGCTGCACCATCCTGTACTGCAAACGCCAGGGGCAGGGGTTCTGCGCGCTGTCGCATACAACCGGTTAAGGTATAGCGGTTCAGTTCACCCGGCACCACATCCAGTTCACAATATTGACCTTCACCGCTGTTGCGGCCAAGGGTGCGAACTTGACTAAACATGTGTGCAGGATAATAAGAAGCGATGCGTACAAAGGCGTTCTCGCCTGGCGTATTGGCGCTATAAAGTGAAACTGAGAAACAGTTTTTATCCACTATTGCCGCCGCAGGAGGCGCACTAAAGCACTGTGTGAGATCGTTCCACGGCCAGCCGGGCGCCATGTCATGGCTGGCAAACACCGAAGTATCAATCACCAGATTGCCTTTGATATGCGTCACGCCCTGCTTTTTTAACGCAGCGACCATGTTACGCAGATCCTGACGGCTCAGCGTAGGATCGCCCGCAAAACGTGCCACTAAATCGCCGTTCAGCGTGCCATCAACAATGGCACCTTTGGTTTCAAACGTGGTTTGAAAACGGTAGTCGCCGCCTAATTCTAGCAAGGCCGCCAGCGCAGTGATCACTTTCATGGTACTCGCGGGCAACGCCATTTGCTTGCCGTGGTAATCGATGATCGGAGTTGATGCGCCGATTTTCTGCACCATCAACGCCAAATTAGCGCCGTCGGGCAAATATTGCATATATTCATCAACGGGGGCTGCTTGTGCCTGCAGCATAAATGCACAGGTTAATCCGGTAACAAGTCGTGAAAATCGCATAATCTCGCGGTAACTGGCATGTGAGGACGTCAATACTACGTCCCTGGACGGTGCAAAGTAAACGATGACCCGCAGGGAACTCTGGGGTAAAATACGTATCAAATTGCAAAACCTTTTCTGGCCTGGAAACTTATCTGGGTCAGGATTCTTTTGTTTTCAAAACGGCACAACGTGTCGCAGAACGCTTTTTTCTGCAGTCACCGGTCAGGATGACACCGTTAAACAGGAAAGATGACGAGGAGCTTAAATGAATCAGATTCCGATGACGTTAAGAGGCGCTGAAAGATTGCGCGAAGAGCTGAACGAGCTGAAAACCGTGAAGCGCCCGCGCATCATCGCCTCGATTGCTGATGCTCGCGAGCATGGCGATTTGAAAGAAAATGCTGAATATCACGCTGCGCGTGAAGAGCAGGGCTTTTGTGAAGGCCGCATTCAGGAGATCGAAGCAAAACTCTCCAATGCACAGGTGATCGACATCACCCAAATGCCTAAAACCGGTCGCGTGATTTTTGGTTCAACGGTTAGCGTGCTGAACCTTGATACCGATGAAGAGTCAACCTATCGCATTGTGGGCGATGACGAAGCGGATTTTAAACAAAATCTGATTTCGGTGAACTCGCCAATGGCACGCGGGCTGGTGGGTAAAGAGGCCGATGATGTTGCTATCATCAAAACGCCTGGCGGCGATGTGGAATATGAAATCCTGAAGGTGGAATACCTTTAAGATGTTGCTACGCTTTGAAAAGCACAGAAGCACAATGTAAAGAAAGGAAAAAGGCCGCACTGCGGCCTTTTATCCTATGTGAGAGCATGGCACTTTCACTGCCCGATTATCGTGGCAGAGAAATTTTGCTCTCTTTAGCAGGGCGATACAGCACCAGCGTTTTGCCGATCACCTGAACGTTGTTGGCGCGTGTTTCACGCACGATTGCTTCAACGATCAGCAGTTTGGTTTCACGATCTTCCGAGGCAATTTTCACCTTGATCAATTCGTGATGTCCTAATGCGTATTCGATTTCGGCCAGCACGCCTTCGGTAAGGCCATTTCCACCGATCATCACGACCGGCTTGAGCGGATGGGCAAGACCTTTCAGGTGCTGTTTTTGTTTGGTACTTAGATTCATCGTATTTTTTACTTACTCAGGGATTGAAAACGGTTCATTCTACCGCCATCTCGGGTATATCGCCAAATCGACGCAACCCATTGCGTGCAGGTTTATCGCTACGATGACGATTTAGTTGGAAAAATTATGACGGGTAAAAAGCGTTCAGCCAGTTCTAGCCGCTGGCTCCAGGAACACTTTAGCGATAAATATGTGCTTCAGGCACAGAAAAAAGGGTTGCGCTCGCGCGCCTGGTTTAAACTTGAGGAAATACAGCAGGGTGACAAGCTTTTCAAACCCGGTATGACCGTGGTAGATCTGGGTGCAGCACCCGGTGGCTGGTCGCAATACGTTGTACAGCAGATAGGTGCAAAAGGTCGGGTCATCGCTTGTGATATTCTGCCGATGGATCCGATTGTCGGTGTCGATTTCCTTCAAGGTGATTTTCGTGAAGAATCGGTGATCAAAGCGCTGCTTGAACGCGTTGGTGATCAGAAAGTCCAGGTTGTCATGTCCGATATGGCACCTAACATGAGTGGTACACCTGCCGTAGATATTCCCCGGTCGATGTATTTAGTGGAACTGGCGCTGGAAATGAGTCGGGATATCCTGGCACCCGGCGGCAGCTTTGTAGTGAAAGTGTTTCAGGGAGATGGCTTCGATGAATACCTACGGGAAATTCGCTCCCTTTTTACGAAAGTGAAAATTCGGAAGCCAGACGCTTCGCGTTCACGTTCGCGTGAAGTGTACATTGTGGCGACTGGGCGCAAACTATAACCAAATTGCTGGAGAAGTAGGCTAGATCGCTGCGATTCCATGTATGAAGGATATATAGTACCCTACGCTATCTGTTAACACCGTTGTAATATGAGGTTAATCCCTTGAGTGACATGGCGAAAAACCTGATTCTCTGGTTAGTCATCGCGGTCGTGCTGATGTCTGTATTCCAGAGCTTTGGGCCCAGCGAGTCGAATGGCCGAAGGGTTGATTATTCAACCTTCCTGTCGGAAGTGAACCAGGATCAGGTCCGCGAGGCACGTATTAACGGGCGTGAAATTAACGTAGTTAAAAAAGACAGCAATAAATACACCACTTACATTCCTGTCAATGATCCCAAGTTGCTCGATAACCTCTTGACCAAAAACGTCAAAGTGGTTGGCGAACCGCCGGAAGAACCGAGCCTGTTGGCTTCAATCTTCATTTCGTGGTTCCCGATGCTGCTACTGATTGGCGTGTGGATCTTCTTTATGCGGCAGATGCAGGGCGGCGGTGGCAAAGGCGCGATGTCCTTTGGCAAAAGCAAAGCCCGCATGTTGACAGAAGATCAGATCAAAACCACGTTCTCTGACGTCGCTGGTTGTGATGAAGCGAAGGAAGAAGTTGCTGAACTGGTGGAATACCTGCGCGAACCAAGCCGCTTCCAAAAACTGGGTGGTAAAATTCCGAAAGGCGTTTTGATGGTTGGCCCGCCAGGTACAGGTAAAACGTTGTTGGCAAAAGCGATTGCCGGTGAAGCTAAAGTACCTTTCTTTACTATCTCAGGTTCTGACTTCGTAGAAATGTTCGTAGGTGTGGGTGCATCTCGTGTGCGCGACATGTTTGAGCAAGCGAAGAAAGCTGCACCTTGCATCATCTTTATCGATGAGATCGATGCTGTAGGTCGTCAACGTGGTGCCGGTTTAGGCGGCGGTCACGATGAGCGTGAGCAGACGCTTAACCAGATGTTGGTTGAGATGGATGGTTTCGAAGGTAATGAAGGCATTATCGTTATCGCAGCAACTAACCGTCCTGATGTGCTTGACCCAGCGCTGCTGCGTCCGGGTCGCTTTGACCGTCAGGTTGTGGTTGGTTTGCCAGACGTACGTGGACGTGAGCAGATTCTGAAAGTACATATGCGTCGCGTTCCATTAGCGACCGATATTGATGCTGCAATCATTGCTCGTGGTACGCCAGGCTTCTCCGGTGCGGATCTTGCTAACCTTGTGAACGAAGCTGCGCTGTTTGCTGCTCGCTCTAACAAACGTGTTGTGTCGATGGTTGAGTTCGAAAAAGCGAAAGACAAAATCATGATGGGTGCGGAACGTCGCTCTATGGTGATGACGGAATCGCAGAAAGAATCAACCGCATATCACGAAGCAGGCCATGCAATTATTGGTCGTCTGGTTCCAGAACACGATCCGGTTCACAAAGTAACAATTATTCCACGTGGCCGCGCGTTGGGTGTGACCTTCTTCTTACCGGAAGGCGATGCAATCAGCGCCAGCCGTCAGAAACTGGAAAGTCAGATCTCTACGCTATACGGCGGTCGTTTGGCTGAAGAGATTATCTACGGTGCTGAACGTGTTTCTACCGGTGCGTCGAATGACATCAAAGTCGCGACAAATCTGGCACGCAACATGGTTACACAGTGGGGCTTCTCGGAGAAACTCGGTCCATTGCTGTATGCGGAAGAAGAGGGTGAAGTGTTCCTTGGGCGTTCAGTTGCCAAAGCGAAACACATGTCTGATGAAACCGCGCGCATCATTGATCAGGAAGTTAAGCACCTGATTGACAGCAACTACCAACGTGCTCGCCGCATTCTGGGTGAAAACATGGACATTCTTCATGCGATGAAAGACGCGCTGATGAAGTATGAAACCATTGATGCACCACAGATCGACGACCTGATGGCACGCCGCGAAGTGCGTCCACCAGCGGGCTGGGAAGATCCAGGCAGCAGCAATTCTGACAGCAACGGTACGCCAAAGGCGCCACGTCCGGTTGATGAACCGCGTACGCCAAATCCTGGCAATACTATGTCAGAGCAGCTCGACAAATAAGCTGTAACGTCGTCAAATAAAACCCCGGCTGGTCCGGGGTTTTTTATATCCTGAAATTGTTACTCAAGGAGTTTTTCGCCATGAAGTTGTTCGCTCGTGATTCCCATCTCGATTTATCTTTTCCCCATGTGATGGGTATTTTAAATGTCACGCCGGATTCCTTTTCAGATGGCGGTAAACATAACGTCTTGGTTGATGCGCTCACGCATACCAACGAAATGGTCAATGCAGGTGCCACCATTATTGATGTTGGTGGAGAATCGACACGTCCCGGCGCAGATGAAGTCAGTGTTGAAGAAGAGCTGGAGCGTGTTATTCCGGTTGTTGAAGCGATTGCCCAGCGTTTTGAAGTTTGGATTTCAGTCGATACCTCAAAACCTGAAGTTATTCGTGAATCTGCACGTGTAGGGGCTCACATCATCAATGACATTCGTTCATTATCTGAACCGGGTGCACTTGAAGCGGCGGCTGAAACGGGACTACCTGTGTGTCTGATGCACATGCAGGGCGAGCCGCGTACTATGCAGCAGGCACCAGAATATGAAAACATTTTAAGCGAAGTAGACGCTTACTTCGTTAATCAGATCGCACGCTGTGAAGCCGCAGGGATTAAAAAAGAGAATCTGATACTCGACCCAGGCTTTGGTTTCGGTAAAAATCTGAGCCACAACTATGAGCTGCTGGCTCACCTTAGCGATTATCACCATTTTGGTTTACCGCTATTGGTGGGTATGTCGCGTAAATCGATGATTGGCCAGTTATTAAATGTCGGTCCTGGCCAACGTTTAACGGGTAGCCTGGCCTGTGCGGTTATTGCTGCTATGCAAGGTGCACAAATCATTCGCGTACATGACGTCAAAGAAACTGTCGAAGCGATGCGCGTAGTTGAAGCAACGCGTAGAGCAAAAGGATAATTAGGCATGAGTAATCGTAAATATTTCGGTACAGATGGCATTCGCGGCAAAGTGGGTGAAGCACCTATTACACCTGATTTTGTACTGAAATTGGGCTGGGCGGCCGGTAAAGTGCTGGCGCGACACGGCTCAAAAAAAATTATTATCGGCAAAGATACGCGTATTTCTGGTTACATGCTGGAATCAGCATTAGAAGCGGGTTTAGCCGCGGCAGGATTATCCGCAGCCTTTACGGGGCCAATGCCTACGCCCGCCATCGCTTATCTGACTCGCACTTTCCGTGCCGAAGCTGGCATTGTGATCTCCGCGTCGCATAATCCTTTTGACGATAATGGCATTAAATTTTTCTCATCTGAGGGCACTAAATTGCCTGACGAAGTAGAGGAAGCCATTGAATTAGAAATGGAAAAGCCGATTACCTGTGTCGAGTCAGCTGCATTAGGGCGCGCTAGCCGTATTGTCGATGCTGCCGGACGTTACATTGAATTTTGCAAAGGCACCTTTCCAAGCGAACTCAATCTCAACGGACTGAAAATTGTGGTGGATTGCGCGAATGGCGCGACGTATCACATTGCTCCTAACGTATTGCGCGAATTGGGTGCGACGGTTATTGCTATTGCCACCCAGCCGGATGGGATGAACATCAACAAAGAGTGCGGCGCGACCGATCTGAAAATGCTTCAGCAGCGTGTACTCGCCGAAAAAGCGGACATCGGCTTAGCCTATGACGGCGACGGCGATCGCATCATGATGGTTGATCATCTTGGCGAAAAAGTGGATGGCGACCAGATTCTCTACATCATCGCGCGTGAAGGCTTGCGTCAAGGCCAATTGCGCGGCGGGGTAGTCGGCACGCTGATGAGTAATATGGGCTTAGAGTTGGCGCTTAAGCAGTTAGGCATTCCTTTTGTTCGGGCTAAAGTCGGTGACCGCTATGTGCTGGAAAAAATGCAGGAAAAAGGCTGGCGCTTAGGAGCAGAGAACTCTGGTCATGTCATTTTGCTGGATAAAACCACGACGGGTGATGGCATCGTAGCAAGTTTGCAAGTACTCACTGCAATGGTGCGTAACCATATGAGCCTGCACGATTTGTGCAGCGGTATGAAAATGCTGCCTCAGATATTAGTCAATGTACGCTTTACGGGTGAACACGATCCGCTGGAAAGCGAAGCAGTGAAAGCGGTAACCGTAGAAGTGGAAAAAGCCCTGGCTGGACGTGGTCGCGTATTGCTCCGTAAATCAGGAACTGAACCTCTGATTCGCGTCATGGTTGAAGGTGAAAACGAGGCACAGGTAATTGAATTAGCCAATCGTATCGCCGATCAAGTGAAGGCTGTTTAAGCTGTTTAAAGGTGGTAGGCAATAGGCCGAACCGCCTGTAAAATCACCGGGATGGCGCTTTTTTCTGCAATCAGCGTGTCTGTTGCAAATTGCACTTGCAGAGGTATGCGCCTTTGGTTAGTATTCACACCCGCTTCTGATGGGTGATGACGATATATCCCATCAATACTGGTTGAAGCTTTAACTGTACGATTACCGTGCAAGGAACAGGTTGAATATGTACGAAGCTCTTTTAGTTGTTTTCCTTATTGTAGCTATCGCCCTCGTGGGTATGATCATGCTGCAGCAAGGCAAAGGCGCTGATATGGGAGCCTCATTCGGTGCAGGCGCATCCGGTACGTTGTTTGGTTCAAATGGGTCAGGAAACTTCATGACTCGTATGACTGGCATCTTAGCGGCATTGTTCTTCATCATCAGCTTGGTTCTGGGTAATTTGAACAGCAATAAAACTTCGAAAGGAAGCGAGTGGGAAAATCTTTCTGCGCCAGCGCAGTCTCAGCAGACTGAACAGCCAGCGCAACCGGCAACGCCGGGTAACGATATTCCTAAGTAAATTCGTCAACGCTTGCGACGCAACTGATTCACGTTGCGGTCTGAAAAGTGCCGAGGTGGTGGAATTGGTAGACACGCTACCTTGAGGTGGTAGTGCCCGATTGGGCTTACGGGTTCAAGTCCCGTCCTCGGTACCAAATCTTAGTATTACTTGCATTTAATGCATGTTCGGCGTAATATTCGCCACGTTTTCGGACGCGGGGTGGAGCAGCCTGGTAGCTCGTCGGGCTCATAACCCGAAGGTCGTCGGTTCAAATCCGGCCCCCGCAACCACTTTCCCTTAGAGTTCTTTTTCAAATATACTGTATGCATCCACGGGCGCATTCGCAGCGAATTTTAAAAAAATTCTTTTGGATTGGGTCCGAGCCGCTTCGCGGCATACAGGGTCCAGTGATAAAAAGCCCCGAATTTTCGGGGTTTTTTGTTATTAGCGAATCGTAATACTGGGCTTTAGGCCCTTTTTTTATGTCTTGGGGGTGGGCTTGTCCACATTAGAGCAAAAATTGACAGATTTGATATCGGCTCCGGTAGAAGCACTGGGCTACGAACTGGTGGGAATTGAATTCGTTCGGAGTCGCACATCAATCCTGCGCATCTATATTGATAGTGAAGATGGCATCAATGTCGATGATTGCGCGGATGTCAGCCACCAGGTGAGCGCAGTAATGGATGTTGAAGATCCCATTACCGTGCCTTACAACCTTGAGGTGTCCTCACCGGGACTCGATCGTCCGCTGTTTACCGCTGAACATTATGAGCGCTATGCAGGTGATGAAGTGACTCTGGTGCTGCGTATGGCCGTTCAAAACCGCCGTAAATGGCAGGGAATCATCAAGTCTGTAGAAGGCGAGATGATCACGGTAAACGTTGAGGGTAAAGATGAAGTGTTCGCGCTGAGTAATATTCAGAAAGCGAACCTGGTCCCCCACTTTTAAAAGTCCGGATTGAGGCTAACCAGGATGAATAAAGAGATCTTAGCTGTTGTAGAAGCCGTTTCTAACGAAAAAGCCCTGCCGCGTGAGAAAATCTTCGAAGCGCTGGAGAGCGCGCTGGCTACTGCGACCAAGAAAAAGTACGAGCAAGAAATTGAGGTGCGCGTAAGCATTGATCGCAGAAGTGGCGATTTCGATACTTTCCGCCGTTGGGAGATCGTAAACGAGGTTACACAGCCAACGCGCGAGATCACACTGGATGCGGCCCGCTTCGAAGACGAAGCATTCAATCTGGGCGAATATGTTGAAGATCAGATTGAATCGGTTACTTTTGACCGCATTACTACTCAAACCGCGAAGCAGGTTATCGTACAAAAAGTACGTGAAGCTGAGCGTGCGATGGTGGTTGATCAATTCCGCGAGCAGGAAGGCGAAATCATTACTGGCGTGGTAAAAAAAGTTAACCGCGACAATATTTCGTTAGACTTAGGCAGCAATGCCGAAGCGGTGATTCTGCGTGAAGATATGCTGCCGCGTGAAAACTTCCGCCCAGGCGACCGCATTCGTGGCGTACTCTATTCAGTACGACCTGAAGCGCGTGGCGCGCAGCTGTTTGTGACACGTTCCAAACCGGAAATGTTGATCGAACTGTTCCGCATCGAAGTGCCAGAAATTGGCGAAGAAGTGATTGAAATTAAAGCCGCCGCTCGTGATCCGGGCTCGCGTGCCAAAATTGCTGTAAAAACCAATGACAAACGTATCGATCCGGTAGGTGCTTGTGTGGGTATGCGCGGTGCGCGTGTTCAGGCTGTATCCAGCGAACTGGGTGGCGAGCGTATCGATATCGTGCTGTGGGATGACAATCCGGCACAGTTTGTTATTAATGCCATGGCTCCGGCTGATGTGGCATCAATCGTGGTTGATGAAGATAATCACACCATGGATATCGCTGTAGAAGCTGGAAATCTGGCTCAGGCGATCGGCCGTAACGGCCAAAACGTGCGTCTGGCTTCCCAATTAAGTGGTTGGGAACTGAACGTGATGACCGTCGATGATCTGCAAGCTAAGCATCAGGCTGAAGCACATGCAGCTATCGATATGTTCACCAAACATCTCGACGTTGATGAAGAATTCGCTACCATTCTGGTGGAAGAAGGATTCTCTTCGCTGGAAGAATTGGCTTATGTGCCTATCGACGAGCTGTTGGAAATTGACGGCCTCGACGAAGAGACCATTGAAGCCCTGCGTGAACGAGCAAAAAATGCGTTAACCACCCTGGCATTAGCGAAAGAAGAGAGCCTTGGTAATCAGGAGCCCGCTGAGGATCTTCTGAATCTTGAGGGCTTGGATCGTGCGCTGGCTTATCGCCTGGCAGCAAAAGGCGTTTGCACGCTGGAAGATCTCGCTGAGCAAGGTGTTGACGATCTGACGGATATTGAAGGCATGACTGATGAGCAAGCAGGCTCGCTAATTATGGCCGCACGAAATATCTGCTGGTTCGGCGATGACGCGTAATAACAGGAAGGAACAGCATGACAGATGTAACCGTAAAATCGCTGGCCGCAGAAATTCAGACTCCGGTCGATCGCCTGGTACAGCAATTTGCTGATGCGGGGATCCCTAAGTCTGAAAACGACGCCGTATCCCAGCACGAGAAAGAAACCTTACTGTCTCACTTGAATCGTGAGCATGGTCAGGCTGGTTCAAGCAAGCTGACGTTGCAGCGTAAAACGCGTAGCACCTTGAATATTCCTGGCACCGGGGGTAAAAGTAAGTCGGTGCAAATTGAAGTCCGCAAAAAGCGTACATACGTGAAAGGCGATGCAGATGCTGAGCAAGCTCAGGCAGAAGCTGAAGCCGAGGCACAGCGTGTAGCGGAAGAGCAGGCGCAACGCGAGGCTGAAGAAAAAGCCCGTCGCGATGCTGAACAGAAAGCGCAACGTGAAGCCGAAGAAAAAGCCAAGCGCGAAGCCGCTGACAAGGCCAAACGTGCAGCAGCGGAAAATGAGAAAGTGAATAATCAACCTACCGATGACGTGACCAAGGCTGCGCAATCTGACAAAGCCCGTCGCGAAGCAGAAGCTGCCGAACTTAAGCGTAAAGCTGAAGAAGAAGCACGTCGTAAACTCGAAGAGGCTGCCCGCCTCGTAGCAGAAGAAGCCCGCCGTCTGGCCGAAGAGAAATCGGCCGAATGGGAGAAACCAGAAGAAGAGGATAAAGGCGACTATCACGTCACCACCTCGACTCACGCCCGTCAGGCGGAAGACGAGAATGATCGTCAGGTTGAAGCGGGTCGTGCACGTGCGCGTACTACTGCTAAAACAACGCGTCCGGCTAAAAAAGGCAACAAGCATTCTGAAGCCAAAACTGACCGTGAAGAAGCGCGTGCCGCTATTCGTGGTGGTAAAGGCGGTAAACATCGCAAGCCAAGTGCTCTGCAGCAGGGCTTTAACAAGCCAGCTCAGGCCGTGAACCGCGATGTTGTCATCGGTGAAACCATTACTGTAGCTGAACTGGCTAACAAAATGGCGGTGAAAGGTTCTCTGGTCATCAAAGCGATGATGCGAATGGGCGCTATGGCGACCATCAACCAGGTTATCGATCAGGAAACCGCTCAGCTGGTTGCTGAAGAAATGGGCCATAAAGTTACCCTTCGTCGTGAGAACGAGCTGGAAGAAGCGGTAATGGACGATCGTGACACCGATGCTGCACAGGAATCTCGTGCACCGGTTGTGACCATCATGGGCCACGTTGACCACGGTAAAACCTCTTTGCTGGATTACATCCGCTCTACCAAAATCGCCTCTGGCGAAGCGGGCGGCATTACTCAGCATATCGGTGCTTATCACGTCGAAACTGACAACGGTATGGTGACCTTCCTTGATACCCCGGGACACGCCGCGTTTACCGCAATGCGTGCACGTGGTGCTCAGGCTACGGATATCGTAATCCTGGTTGTTGCAGCCGATGATGGCGTAATGCCACAGACCATCGAAGCAATCCAGCACGCCAAAGCAGCGAAAGTGCCGGTTGTTGTTGCGGTGAACAAGGTTGATAAGCCAGAAGCCGATCCAGATCGCGTTAAAAACGAACTGACTCAGTACGGAATCATTCCGGAAGAGTGGGGCGGCGAAAACATGTTCGTTAATGTCTCTGCTAAAGCAGGTACCGGCATTGATGATCTGTTGAATGCGATTCTGCTGCAGGCAGAAGTATTAGAATTAACCGCTATCCGTGAAGGTATGGCGAGCGGCGTGGTTATCGAATCGTTCCTCGACAAAGGTCGTGGTCCGGTTGCAACCGTGCTGGTACGTGAAGGTACGCTGAACAAAGGCGATATCGTACTGTGTGGCTTCGAATATGGCCGTGTACGTGCGATGCGTGACGAACTGGGCCGCGAAGTGATGGAAGCTGGTCCTTCGATTCCTGTTGAGATCCTGGGTCTTTCTGGTGTGCCAGCAGCAGGCGACGAAGCGACTGTTGTACGTGACGAGAAGAAAGCGCGTGAAGTTGCACTGTATCGTCAGGGTAAATTCCGCGAAGTGAAACTGGCGCGTCAGCAGAAGTCGAAGTTGGAGAACATGTTCGCCAACATGACCGAAGGCGAAGTGTCCGAACTGAACATCGTGCTGAAAGCCGATGTACAGGGTTCAGTGGAAGCGATCTCCGACTCCTTGCTGAAACTCTCCACCGACGAAGTGAAGGTGAAGATTGTTGGCTCTGGCGTGGGTGGTATCACCGAAACCGACGCAACGCTGGCTGCAGCTTCTAACGCAATCATCCTTGGCTTTAACGTACGTGCCGATGCATCAGCACGTCGTGTCATCGACGCTGAAAGCGTAGATCTGCGTTACTACTCGGTCATCTATAGCTTGATCGATGAAGTTAAAGCAGCGATGAGCGGCATGTTGGCACCTGAGTACAAACAGCAGATTATTGGTCTGGCTGAAGTACGTGACGTGTTCAAATCACCGAAATTTGGCGCTATCGCAGGTTGTATGGTGACGGAAGGTAACATTAAACGTCACAATCCAATTCGCGTTCTGCGTGACAACGTGGTGATTTACGAGGGTGAGCTCGAATCACTGCGTCGCTTTAAAGATGACGTTAACGAAGTACGTAACGGCATGGAGTGTGGTATCGGCGTTAAGAACTACAATGACGTACGTACCGGCGACATGATTGAAGTCTTTGAAGTGATTGAAGTTAAACGCACCATCGAGTAATAGACGATGTGATGCAATTTGGGAGGCCGCTGGCCTCCCGAATTATTTGGGAGAAATAATTATGGCGAAAGAATTTGGTCGCCCGCAGCGTGTGTCACAAGAGCTGCAAAAAGAGATCGCGATGATTTTGCAACGCGAAATTAAAGATCCACGTCTGGGCATGATGGTTACTGTCTCCGGCGTTGAGGTCTCCCGCGATCTCGCTTATGCCAAAGTGTTTGTTACCTTCCTCAATGATAAAGATGAAGAAGCGGTCAAGAATGGCCTGAAGGCATTAAAAGAAGCTTCTGGCTATATTCGTATTCTGCTGGGCAAAGCCATGCGTCTGCGTATCGTGCCTGAACTGACTTTCTTCTACGACAACTCGTTGATCGAAGGGATGCGCATGTCGAATCTCGTCAGCAGCGTAGTGAAAAGCGACGTTGAACGTCGTGGTACAGATGCAAAGGATGAGGACGAGGAAGCGTAATGAGTCGTCCTCGTCGTCGCGGCCGCGATGTCCATGGCGTTCTGCTACTGGACAAGCCGCAAGGTGCCTCTTCCAATGATGTCTTGCAAAAAGTGAAGCGTATCTTCAACGCCAACCGCGCAGGACACACTGGCGCGCTCGATCCACTGGCAACCGGTATGCTGCCGATTTGCTTGGGCGAAGCCACCAAGTTTTCTCAATACCTGTTGGATTCCGATAAGCGTTATCGTGTTATTGCTCGTCTTGGTGAGCGAACAGACACGTCGGATGCTGACGGAAGCGTAGTGCAAACGCGCCCAGTAAAATTTAGTCAGTCTGAACTCGATAGCGCGCTAGAGAGTTTCCGCGGTGATACTTTGCAGGTACCTTCAATGTTTTCAGCATTGAAGCATCAAGGTCGCCCGCTCTATGAATATGCACGTCAAGGCATTGAGATTGAGCGTGAAGCACGTCCCATCACTGTTTACGAACTGCAGTTTATTCGCTGGCAAGATGATGAGCTTGAGCTGGAAATCCACTGTTCTAAAGGCACTTATATTCGCACCATTATCGACGATTTAGGTGAAAAGCTTGGCTGTGGTGCACATGTCATCATGCTGCGTCGTGTACAGGTTGCGCGTTATCCCTTTGAGAAAATGGTCACGCTGGAGCAGCTCACTGCGCTGGCTACCGCAGCAACAGAAGCTGGTCTTTCCTTAGAAGAGCAGCTTGATCCTCTGTTGTTACCGATGGACAGCCCGGCATCTGATTTTCCTGAAGTGAATTTGCCACTGGCTGCCGCAGCCTATTTCAAGCAGGGCCAGCCTGTGCACGCCAGCAATTCACCTGCCTCGGGATTGGTTCGCGTCTACGAAGGTGATGAGCGCAAATTCATCGGCATGGCTGAAATTGCCGATGACGGGCGCGTGGCGCCACGTCGTTTGGTAGTTGAGTATCAAGATTAAGCCACGCCCTGTTTTTGTCTGAGGGCATTTGCGTTGCTATCGGACGAAGAGTAGAATGGTGCGGCTTTAAAGCGGGATGCTGAATTAGAGATCGGCACCCATACATTCATTTAACTGGAGTTTATTATGTCTCTAAGCGTAGAAGCTAAAGCAGAGATCGTTGCTAAATATGGTCGTGGTGCTAACGACAGCGGTTCAACTGAAGTTCAGGTTGCTCTGTTGACCGCGCAGATCAGCCATCTGCAGGGCCACTTCTCTGAGCACAAAAAAGACCACCACAGCCGTCGCGGTCTGCTGCGTATGGTATCACAGCGTCGTAAGCTGCTGGATTACCTGAAGCGTAAAGACGTTGCACGCTACAGCAGCCTGATCGAAAGTCTCGGTCTGCGTCGCTAAGTCTGAAGAATCTGATCGAAGGTGCTGCGCAGTAATTTGCAAAGAACATCCCATACGATCAGATTTGTGCGAGTTTCGCGAAAAGGGGGCCTTTATGGCCCCTTTTTTCGAGCAATCCGCAGCAATCCGGGCCAAACTCATGTATTGTTGCTTAGAGTGATCTTCGATTGCAGAGGTTCGCGCGGCTAATGAGAGGCTTTACCGCATGGGCGGTTAAGGTTGTCATTAGTCGCGAGGATGCAACAGAAGATCGGTAATCAATGGCAGGCTAAAGATGGCTTGCCCCGAAGTTAAGGATTTTAATTTTGCTGAACCCGATCGTACGCAAATTCCAATATGGTCAGCATACCGTCACGCTGGAAACTGGCATGATGGCACGCCAGGCCACTGCAGCTGTTATGGTAAGCATGGATGACACTGCGGTATTTGTTACCGTTGTAGGCCAGAAAAAATCTAAACCAGGCCAGGATTTCTTCCCGCTGACTGTAAACTATCAAGAACGTACCTATGCAGCAGGTCGCATCCCGGGCAGTTTCTTCCGTCGTGAAGGCCGTCCAAGCGAAGGCGAAACGCTGATCGCGCGTCTGATTGACCGTCCGATTCGCCCGCTGTTCCCAGAAGGTTTCGTTAACGAAGTTCAGGTTATCGCGACTGTTGTTTCTGTAAACCCACAAGTTCACCCTGACATCGTTGCGATGATCGGTGCATCAGCAGCGCTGTCGCTGTCTGGTCTGCCTTTCAACGGCCCGATCGGTTCTGCACGCGTAGGTTACATTAACGATCAGTATGTGCTGAACCCAACTGCAGATGAGCTCAAAGAATCTCGTCTGGATCTGGTGGTTGCAGGTACGCAGAATGCTGTACTGATGGTTGAATCTGAAGCAGAGATCCTGTCTGAAGAGCAAATGCTGGGTGCCGTAGTATTTGGCCACGATCAGCAGCAAATCGTTATCGAAAACATTAACTCACTGGTTGCTGAAGCAGGTAAACCACGTTGGGATTGGCAGCCAGAAGCGCCAAACGTTTCACTGAATGCACGCATTGCAGCTCTGGCTGAAACTCGCCTGAGCGATGCTTATCGCATCACTGAAAAACAGCAGCGTTATGAGCAGGTTAACCTGATCAAGAGCGAAACTACGGCTGCTCTGCTCGCTGAAGAAGAAACGCTGGATGAAGGTGAAATCAGCGATCTGCTGCACGCTATCGAGAAAAACGTTGTACGTACTCGCATCCTGAACGGTGAATTGCGTATCGATGGTCGCGAAAAAGATATGATTCGTGGTCTGGATGTGCGCACTGGCGTACTGCCGCGTACTCATGGCTCCTCTCTGTTTACCCGTGGTGAAACTCAGGCGCTGGTAACAGCCACGCTGGGTACGACACGTGATGCGCAGAATCTGGATGAGCTGATGGGTGAACGCACCGACAGCTTCCTGTTCCACTATAACTTCCCTCCGTACTCCGTAGGTGAAACCGGTATGGTGGGATCGCCTAAGCGTCGTGAAATTGGTCACGGTCGTCTGGCAAAACGCGGTGTGTTGGCAGTTATGCCAAAAGCGGAAGATTTCCCTTACACCGTTCGCGTTGTGTCTGAAATCACCGAATCTAACGGTTCATCTTCAATGGCTTCTGTATGTGGTGCATCGCTGGCCCTGATGGATGCAGGTGTACCGATCAAAGCGGCCGTTGCGGGTATCGCGATGGGCTTGGTTAAAGAAGACGAAAAATTTGTCGTGCTGTCAGACATCCTGGGTGACGAAGATCACCTCGGCGACATGGACTTCAAAGTAGCGGGTAGCCGTGAAGGTATCACTGCGCTGCAAATGGATATCAAAATCGAAGGTATCACTCGCGAAATCATGCAAGTGGCTTTGAATCAGGCTAAGGGTGCGCGTCTGCACATTCTGGGCGTGATGGAACAGGCTATCAGCACGCCGCGTACTGAAATCTCTGAATTTGCGCCACGCATTTACACCATCAAGATCAGTTCAGACAAGATCAAAGATGTCATCGGTAAAGGCGGCTCAGTAATTCGTGCGCTGACTGAAGAAACCGGCACTACCATTGAAATTGAAGACGACGGCACCGTGAAAATCGCGGCAACCGATGGTCTGAAAGCGAAAGAAGCGATTCGCCGTATCGAAGAGATTACAGCTGAAATCGAAGTAGGCCGTATCTACAGCGGTAAAGTTACCCGCATCGTAGATTTTGGTGCCTTCGTCGCTATCGGTGGTGGTAAAGAAGGTCTGGTGCATATTTCTCAAATTGCTGACAAGCGCGTTGAGAAAGTCACCGATTATCTGCAGATGGGTCAAGAAGTGCCCGTTAAAGTGATGGAAGTTGATCGCCAAGGCCGCGTACGTCTGAGCATCAAAGAAGCCACAGAGACAAAACCGCAGGTTGAAGAAGCTGCAGCTGTGAGCACACCTGACGCAGAGTAAGACGTTCCTGATTTGCCTCTCCTTGCTTAGCAGGGAGAGGCGTTTGTGTTATCGCGAGGGCGGGAATCCTTGTGCGCAGCAGGCGGATGACAGGACGGTTATCCTAATGTTTGTATTCGGGAGTGGGAAATGAAGCCTTTTTTGCGCTGGTGTTTTGTTGCGACAGCTTTGACGCTGGCAGGATGCAGCAACTCCAATTGGCGTAAGAACGAAGTTCTTGCAGTACCTTTACAGCCCACACTGCAGCAAGAAGTGATTCTGGCGCGCATGGAACAAATTCTTGCCAGTCGAGCCCTCACCGATGATGAACGCGCACAGCTGTTATATGAGCGCGGAGTGTTGTATGATAGTTTAGGTCTGCGGGCATTAGCGCGAAACGATTTTTCGCAAGCGCTGTCTATAAGACCGGATATGCCAGAAGTATTTAATTACCTCGGCATATACTTAACGCAGGCTGGCAACTTTGATGCCGCCTATGAAGCGTTTGATTCTGTACTTGAGCTTGATCCAACTTACAACTATGCGCATTTAAACCGTGGTATCGCCCTCTATTACGGCGGTCGATACAAGTTAGCGCAAGATGATCTGCTGGCGTTTTATCAAGACGATCCTAACGATCCTTTCCGCAGTTTGTGGCTTTATCTCGTTGAACGCGAGATGGATGTCGACAAAGCAAAAGTAACTTTGCAACAGCGTTACGACAAAGCGGTTCGAGATCAATGGGGATGGAACATTGTCGAGTTCTACTTGGGCGATATCAGCGAAAAAACGCTGATGGAACGTCTCAAGATGGACGCAACGGATAACACCTCGCTCGCTGAACATCTCAGTGAAACCAACTTCTATTTAGGTAAGTACTACCTAAGTCTGGGGGAGAAGGACGACGCGAAAGCGTTGTTCAAACTGGCGGTGGCCAACAATGTAAATAACTTTGTTGAACACCGATACGCATTGTTGGAACTGGCGCAACTCGGCCAGGCACAAGACGATTTATCAGAATCTGACCAGCAATAGCTGACGAACTTTTATTGCCTAAAAACCTGTAAAGTCATCATCTTGATAGGTGAGGGCTTTCCTGTTCGTCAAAACTTCTAATTTGAGCCGGTTCACACTTTTTGATGAAAATAACTGAAAGTTTTCACGACGAGTTATGTAGACTGGCCGCCGCAATCTAAGAGGCACGTGTACTACATGACTGATATTCAAACCACTTTTGCTGACCTTGGCCTGAACGCCGACATCCTCGAATCACTGAACGGTATGGGCTATGTTAAGCCATCCCCAATCCAGGCTGAGTGTATTCCTCACCTGCTGGCGGGCCGTGACGTGTTAGGCATGGCGCAGACCGGGAGTGGTAAAACCGCGGCCTTTTCTCTGCCGCTGTTAAACAACATTGATCCAACCGTCAAAGCACCACAAATTCTGGTGCTGGCACCGACCCGCGAATTGGCGGTTCAGGTTGCTGAAGCTGTAACTGATTTTGCTAAACACATGCGTGGACTGAACGTTGTGGCCCTTTACGGCGGCCAACGTTATGACGTACAGCTGCGCGCTTTGCGTCAGGGACCACAAGTCGTTGTGGGTACACCTGGCCGTCTGCTGGACCACCTGAAACGCGGCACGTTAGATCTTTCTAACCTGCGCGGTCTGGTGTTGGACGAAGCTGACGAAATGCTGCGTATGGGCTTCATCGAAGACGTTGAAACCATCATGGCTCAGATTCCAGCCGGTCATCAGACCGCTCTGTTCTCTGCAACCATGCCAGAAGCGATTCGTCGTATTACTAAACGCTTCATGAAAGATCCTCAGGAAGTGCGTATTCAGTCAAGCCTGACCACGCGCCCGGACATCAGCCAGTCTTACTGGACCGCTTACGGTCGTAAAACCGACGCGCTGGTTCGTTTCCTTGAGTCTGAAGATTTTGATGCCGCTATCATCTTTGTGCGCACCAAAAACGCAACACTGGAAGTGGCCGAAGCGCTGGAGCGTAGCGGTTACAACAGTGCTGCATTGAACGGTGACATGAACCAGGCGCTGCGTGAGCAGACTCTGGAGCGCCTGAAAGATGGTCGTCTGGATATCCTGATTGCAACCGACGTTGCTGCACGTGGTCTGGATGTTGAGCGCATCAGCCTGGTTGTCAACTATGACATCCCGATGGACGCAGAATCTTACGTTCACCGTATCGGCCGTACCGGTCGTGCGGGTCGTGCTGGCCGCGCGCTGCTGTTCGTTGAGAACCGCGAACGTCGTCTGCTGCGCAACATCGAACGCACCATGAAGTTGACTATTCCAGAAGTTGAGCTGCCTAACGCAGAGCTGCTGGGTGAACGTCGTCTGGCTAAATTTGCTGCTAAAGTTCAGCAGCAGCTGGAAAGCAGCGATCTGGATCTGTATCGCGCGCTGCTGGCTAAGATGCAGCCAGAAGATGAGATGGATTTAGAAACGTTGGCTGCTGCGCTGCTGAAAATGGCACAGGGTGAACGTCCACTGATTCTGCCACCAGAAGCACCGCGTCCAGCACGTCGTGAGTTCCGCGATCGTGATGAGCGTGATGGCCGCCGTGACAGCCGTGATTCACGTGGTCCACGCGAAAACCGTGAAGGTGGCGATCGTCCACGTCGCGAGCGTCGTGATGTCGGTGAGATGCAGCTGTATCGTATCGAAGTAGGCCGTGATGATGGTGTTGAAGTTCGTCATATCGTTGGTGCTATTGCTAACGAAGGTGATATCAGCAGTCGTTACATCGGTAACATCAAGCTGTTTGGTACGCACTCAACAATCGAGCTGCCGAAAGGCATGCCTGGTGATGTGCTGCAGCACTTCACTCGTACGCGTATTCTGAACAAGCCGATGAATATGCAGTTGCTGGGTGATGCACAGCCAAACGAAGGTCGTGGCGGCGAACGTCGTCCAGGCGGTCGTGATGGCGGTGGCGAGCGTCGTGGCGGTCCAACCGGTGCAAACCGTGAAGGTCGTGAAGGCGGTCGTCGTTTCTCTTCCGAGCGCCCAGCTGGCGGTCGTGAAGCAGGCGGACGCACTTTCAACCGTGAAGGTAGCCGTGGCCCACGTCGTGAAGACGGTGCCGCAGTAGCACCACGTCGTCGTGATGCATAAGACTTTGCTGGGCGGAAACGCCCACTGAGTTGCAATAAAAAAGGAAGCCCATGTGGCTTCCTTTTTTTTATGCATTTAACCCGTCCTGAATAGCGCTGGTCGCCTGCTGACGACGCGGACTTTTTTTAAAATCCAGCATCATTCTGATCAGCGCTTCATTCCCCAGCAAACAAAGCGCATTGCACATCAGCAGCCTTCAAGCGTTTCAACGAGAAAATCCCGGTCCGAACTTTCGTCAATAAGCGGCAATAAAAAGCGCCACCACCAGAACAATTACAGGGTTCGAGCGGCTTCCATGGCAATGGCAAACGACCGCAAACGTGCTTGAGGATCATGAATCTGGCCGTTAACCATAATTTCATCTGCCTGCGTTTCACGCTGCAAGGCTGCTAATCCGTGACGTATTTTGTCAACGTCACCCACCAGAGACATGCTCAGTGCTTGTTGCACGCCATACTGTTCGGAAGGCGACCACAGATTATCCATGTTCTTAACCGGAGCAGGCAGCGGACCTGGTTTACCGCGACGCAGATTTATAAACTGCTGCTGCTGCGACGTAAACAGGAAGCGTGCGTCGCTGTCGCTATCAGCAGCAACGATGTTAATGCACACTGTCGCGTAAGGTTTGGCCAGTCGCGCAGAAGGTTGGAAGTTTTCGCGATAAACATGCAAAGCCTGGAATAACTGATCGGGCGCAAAATGCGAGGCAAAAGCAAACGGCAAGCCCATTTTGGCAGAAAGCTGCGCGCTATACAGGCTGGAACCGAGTAACCAGACGGGAATCTTCATCCCTAAACCGGGTACGGGCTGTACAGCGGGATGTTCGCCTTCTTCAGCATCGAACCAGTTGATCAATTCCTGTACATCTTCCGGGAAGGTATCAGCATGAATCCCCGAAAGGTGGCGACGCAGCGCCATCATGGTCCGCTGATCCGAACCTGGCGCTCGGCCCAGTCCCAAATCTATACGGCCAGGATAAAGTGAAGCGAGCGTACCGAACTGCTCAGCGATCACCAATGGAGCATGGTTAGGTAACATGATGCCACCGGAACCTAACTGCAGTGTTTCGGTATTCGCGGCAAGATAGCCAATCAGCACAGCGGTTGCTGCGCTGGCAATGCCGGTCATATTGTGGTGCTCAGCCAGCCAGTAACGCTGGAAGCCTAAAGCTTCAGCCTGGCGGGCCAGCGCCAGCGAATTATGGAAAGCGTCACGCGCCGTGGCGTCTTGCGGAATTGGGGCCAGATCCAATACGGAAAGGCGGACGTTTTTTTTCTCAGACATGGGTACTCCAAAGTGTATGGCGCAGGCGTTAAACCCTTCTCCAACCAGTATTACGCATCATTACCCATATTAAAACTGTTAACACTGACCGAAATATAGCCTCTATGTGCCTTTCAGGGTTGCGGCGTTAATGCCATACCGGCGAGCTTGCGCCAGTAACCGTTACAGTCATTGCCTTTTGCTAGCAGCAATGGACTCTGGCCCTCTTCATTAGCGCGAAAGCGCTTAATTTCTGAAAGCGTACCGACGTTTTGCGGCGATAAGCGCACGATATCAACCCAATTATGCATGCCAACCAGATCGTTGCCGAGGTTATAGCAGTAGCCGCTCATGGTCTGAATGCCGTTAAGCACAAACACCTGCTGGCGTTCTTGTGACATCACGCGACGGCCATTGGGATAGTTGATACAACAGGTTTCGCAGGCATCCTTGGCGCGATTTTCTGAACGTGCAGTAAAGCAGCGCGCCGATAGCGCCAGCGGCAGATTGCCGTAGCCAAGAATCTCTACTTCAAACTGCTGACGAATACCGCGCTCATCACACTGCTGAAGCAGCAGTAAAAGCCAGTCACGCGACATCTCAACCGGCATGCACCAGCGCGTCATTCCCTCTTTCACCAACAGTTGCAGCGTGTCGGCGTTATAAATATTGAGTGTTGGCCCGGCAACAAAGGGAAGATTGCGTTCCGCCGCCATATTCACCGTGCCGAAGTCATTCGCTTCAATGAGAAATTCGCCATTTTCGACATAACGCTGCAACTCCTTCAATTCAGAAGGGGATTGCAGCAGCGCCAGCGTGCTGATAACCACCTGTTTACCACTTGCTGCCAACTCGCGCGCCAGCATCATCCAACCCGAAAAAGAGGTGGCCCGGCGTTTGCTACAGACGGCTTCGCCCAGGTAAATGATTTCTGCGCTGCTGCTCGCGGCTTGATGATAAAACGCTTCCAGCTGATCGGCGGGCCAATACCAGAGCACCGGCCCAAGGGCATATTTCATAACGACTCCTTATTGCCACTCGCGGTGATACGCACCTAGCGTGGTTTGCGTACCTTCAGAAAGTGCACCCAGCGAATTCATCCATTGTGGTGCCACCACAAACTGTTCGGGTTGTGCGATACAGCGGTCAATCGCCTGCCGCCAGACACGGGCAACGTCAGCCACATACGCGGGGCTGCGTTGGCGTCCTTCAATCTTCACCGATGCCACGCCAGCCTTAAGCAGTTCGGGTAGCAGTTCCAGCGTGTTCAGACTGGTCGGCTCTTCCAGCACGTGATAAAGCTGCTCATCAACCTGGTAGCGGCCTTTACACAGCGTGGGATAACCGGCGCTTTCATTAGGCGCATAGCGATCAATCAACACTTCATTCAGCCGGGATTCCATGCCTGCAGGAGTTTGCTGCCAACGGACAAATTTTGCGGGCGAACAAGCGCCTGCGCTGTTGGGAGATTCACCCGTCAACCAGGATGAAAGATAACAACGGCCTTCAGCCATAATGCATAAACTGCCAAAGGCGAAGACTTCCAGCGGCACCGGCGTGCTGCGTGCCAGTTGTTTAACCTGATGAATCGATAGCACGCGCGGTAGCACCACACGATGCAAATTAAAATGGCGATGATAAAAACGAATCGCTTCAAGGTTGGTTGCTGAAGCCTGCACCGACAGATGACGTTCAACCTGCGGATAATGTTGAGTGGCATATTCCAGCGTCGCGATGTCGGCAAGGATTAACGCATCTGCGCCGTTTTGTGCCGCAACATCAATGGCTCGCTGCCAACGTCCTGCGCCATCGGGATGTGCGAAAGTGTTGATCGCCACATGCAATTTACGACGATGCTGATGAAGATAGCGCGCCGCTTCCGCTAGCTTCTTATCGGTGAAATTCAGCCCGGCAAAATGGCGTGCATTGGTGTCATCTTTCAGGCCAACGTAGACCGCGTCAGCCCCATTTTCTACCGCAGTGCGTACTGCCGGCAGATTCCCTGCTGGGCAAAGCAGCTCCATGGTCAATCCTCACGATATGCAATGGGCATCGAGTCTAGGCATACGTGCGGGAGAAAATGTTGATTTAAGGCAGTGAAACCCTAAATCATCAACGTGGCTGCTGTTTTTTTGGGCATTATTAGTCGGGTTTTATTGATCTGAGCGGACGCGCGGGCAACATGATGTGGCACTATACGTAAAATTTTTTTAAGGGAGTAAAGAGTGTGTTTAGCCAGCTGCATGCGCATTGTGTCAAAAAAGGACCAAAAATCTTAGGGTTATCTGCATCACTCACCCCATTTTTCGTTAAAAAGTTGTTACTGCAACAACTCTTAAACTGGCAATTTCGTCATTCTTTGGCTGAAGGTGAGTTAAACTTTCTGGAAGGGCGCTTTCTGGGTATCGAAATTGGTGATGTGAATTTAACATGGGTCACCACGATTCAGAATGGCCAACTGGCGGTATTGCAGGATGCCGAAGCGGATGTCTGGTTTCGGGGCAATGCCAACGATTTATTGCTGGTGGCAGCACGTAAAGCAGATCCCGATATGTTATTTTTTCAACGCCGACTGGTTATTGAAGGCGATACAGAATTGGGACTGGAGGTGAAGAACGTAATGGATGCAATTGAACTTGACGCCATGCCCACGCCGTTACGCACGGGATTGCAGCAGCTTGCTGCTTTTGTGGAAGCTGGTATGACACTGGACTCAAAAGCCGCTCAGGCACGCGCAGGTGACACATGTTGATTCGAACCGAGATTGGTGTCGATGCAGCAGGTATCGACAGTTTACTGAAACGCTGCTTCAAGAGCGCCGCCGAAGCGGAATTAACACAGTCATTACGCGAAGATGGTTTACTCACGCTTGGCGTAGTGGCCACGGACGATGAAGGTCAGGTTTTAGGTTACGCGGCTTTCAGTCCGGTGACGTTGCAAGGTGAAGATCGTGGCTGGGTAGCCTTAGCCCCGTTGGCGGTGGATGAAAGCTTGCGCGGTCAAGGCATCGCCAAGCAGCTGATTTATGAAGGGCTGGATACGCTCAACGAGTTCGGCTACAGCGCGGTCGTGGTGCTAGGCGATCCGGCATTTTTTAACCGCTTTGGTTTTGAACCGGCGGCGCGACACGGCCTACATTGCCGCTGGCAGGGCGCAGAAGCAGCTTTCCAGATCTACCGTCTGGCGGAGGACGCTTTTGAGGGCGCAGAAGGACAAGTCGAGTTCGGCGAACCCTTTAATCGCTTCGACTAAACCAGTCCTCAAGGCTGGCAGGTTGGCTGGCGACTAACAGCAGTTTTTGCTGACGCGTCAGCTGCTTAACCTGATACTCCAGTTGCGATGCTCGGGCACGATCGCCAGCTTCGCAGTGGAACACTAAATCAAGAGGACCTTTGCCGCGCAGGGCGCGAGCACCGCGTCCATTTTGATGCTGATTAACGCGACGAATGACGTCAGTGGTAATTCCTGTGTAAAGGATGCCTGCGGCAGTGCGCACAATGTAGAGCTGCCAGCTCTGATTCATAACCCATTTTCTCTCAATAATGCCTGCCGGGCAGTGTAGCGCGCTTGTGGCGTGGCGGCTATCTGGCGAATTGCGCATTGAATGGAGCGCCTTGTGTCCGACCGTCCTCATCTGGTTCGTTACCTGAAAAAGCAACACGTTCTTTCTCTCTGCTGTGCTGCGGACAGTGAATTATGGTGCGCCAACTGTTTTTATGTTTTTGATGAAACGCGCATGGCCTTTTGGATCATGACGGAGACAGATACGCGCCACGGCTTGTTGTTAATGAAAAATACGCAAGTGGCGGGCACCGTGAATGGTCAACCTAAAACGGTGTTATTGATAAAAGGCGTACAGTATCGCGGGCGAATCGCGTTATTAAACAGTGAAGATGAGACTGAATCGATAGCGCGTCAGGCTTATCAGAAGCGCTTCCCTATTGCGCGCAAAGTTTCCGCACCGCTTTGGGAGATTCGTTTAGACGAATTGAAAATGACTGATAATGCCTTGGGATTCGGTAAGAAGATTATCTGGCAGCGAGCCAATCTGGACTGAAAATTCCCTTTCCCTGGCGGGAAAGGGAAATAAGCTTACAGCGCTTGCAGAATCCGCACTGACTCGCGGTTAAACGCCGGTAAGTCATCAGGCGTACGGCTGGTGACAAGCTTGTCATTATCCACAACGACTTCTTTGTCATGGAAGTCCGCCCCGGCATTAATCAGGTCGATAGCAATAGCCTTAACCGAGGTCATTTTGCGTCCACGTACGCCGTTAGCGCTAATCAGCAACTGCGGACCGTGACAGATAGCAAAGATCGGCTTGCCGGTGGCGACAAAATCTTTCGTGAACGTGACAAAACGATCATCGCCGCGCAGTGAATCTGGGGAGTGTCCGCCCGGAAGCAGCAGCGCATCAAATTCAGCAGGGCTGACATCATCGATGCTGCGATCGATTGTCACTTCTGCTTCGCCTTTTTTGCCTTTAACGGTTTTCCCGGCCTGCATCTCAATGGTTACAACGTCAAAACCTGCTTGCTTATAAGCATCTGCAGGTGAGGTAAATTCTGAGTCTTCGAATTCATCGGTGATCAAAACCGCAACTTTCTTGCTCATTTATTCCTCCTTAATAGTGTGTAGCGCGACTTACGCTATTCTCTACCCATCGTGCTTCACGCTGCAGCAGCACTGCTGCAATCTGAATAACTCAGGATATTCATACCCATTAAGCCTGGTCGGCAATGATGAAAATGCAAGCCAAGCCGGGGATATGAGCACTCTTTTTGTCATTAAGTAGAATAATGTATAAGGGGATGCGATGAATCGCGTTTTACTGACTGGTGCAACCGGGTTGGTGGGGTCATATCTGCTACGCCTGTTGATTGAGGATTCACGCATCGACGAAATCATCGCGCCCACGCGGCGGCCATTACCCGCGATGCGTAAAGTGGTGAATCCCGTTGAAGCGGATCTCACAGATGTTTTGGGCCCGCTAGAAGCCTCGCTGGATACGGTATTTTGCTGTCTGGGTACCACGCGCAAGCAGGCGGGCAGTAAAGAAGCGTTTGTACACGTTGATTACACGTTGGTGGTAGATAGCGGATTAAGCGGCTTACGGCTCGGAGCAAAACAGATGCTGGTGGTCAGCGCACACGGCGCTAATCGTAGCTCGCCGTTTTTCTATAACCGGGTAAAAGGTGAGATGGAAAACGCGCTGCGTCATCAAGGCTGGCCGCACCTTACGCTGGTGCGACCTTCACTGCTGCTGGGTGAGCGGTCGAAGAAACGTGGCGGTGAAAGTCTGATGGCCCCGCTGTTCACTATGTTGCCTGGCAACTGGCGTTCGGTGCAGGCACGCGATGTCGCGCAATGCCTACACGATCAGGCATTTTTACCGGGAAAAGCGCGCGTCACCGTCATTGAATCCGGTGACATTCCGCGCAACTTAACGTAAATACCAGAGTTGTTGATTGCGGCTGCCGCGCCATTGCAGCGTGGCATCTTTCTCTGCCTCAATGAAACGCCCATCAATTAACACATCGATAAAATCCAGTACTTCACGCTGTGACGCATTCAGTTCGTCAATTTGATAGCCGGTCCACAACCAAATATCTTTCCCCGCGCACGCTTTGCGTACTCGCTTAACCAGACGGCGAATGTGCGGCACGTTATGCGGATGCAGCGGATCGCCACCGCTTAGCGACAACCCCTGGCGCGGAATGCGCGTATCCATTAAATCTGCCAACAGACGCTCTTCCATTTCCAGGCTAAAGGGCACGCCAGAATCGAGCCGCCAGGTGCTTTGGTTGTAACAGCCGCGACACTGATGCTCGCAGCCTGCCACAAACAGCGTGCAGCGAGTGCCGGGTCCATTCACGACATCGACGTCGTAATAGCGATGAATATGCATCATCCCAGCGGTCCGCTGTCGAGATGTTTGACGCGGCGCTGTACTTCCTGCTGCTTGCCGCTGTTAAAGGGTCGGGCATCCGGGCTGCCGAGATAACCGCAGACGCGTCGCGTAACCGAAACGCGCGCCGGATCGTGATTACCGCATTGCGGACAAGTAAACCCGCGGCTGGTACAGCTAAACTCGCCGCTGAAGCCGCAGTCGTAACATTCATCGATAGGCGTATTGGTGCCGTAATAAGGCACGCGGTCGTAGCTGTAATCCCAGACATCCTCCAGCGCTTTCAGGTTGTGTTGCATATTGGGATATTCGCCGTAACAGATGAACCCGCCACTCGCTAACGCCGGATAGGGCGCTTCGAAGTCGATTTTGTCGTAGGGATTAACCTTTTTCTCCACATCAAGGTGGAAGCTGTTGGTGTAATAGCCTTTATCGGTGACGCCTGCGACCACGCCAAATTCGGCCGCATCAAGGCGGCAAAAACGGTCGCACAGATTTTCACTTGGCGTGCTGTAGAGGCTGAAGCCATAGCCGGTTTCGGCTTTCCAGGCTTCTGTGGCTGCCCGCATATGCGTAATAATGGCAACGCCTTTGTTACGCAGCGCCGCACTGTCGTAAGGATGTTGAGCGCCGCCGCTCAGTGCATTCAGTGTTTCATGCAGGCCGATAAAACCCAGCGAAAGCGATGCGCGACCATGGCGAAAAATCGGGCCAATCTCATCATCCGCTTTAAGCCGAACGCCACATGCGCCTTCCATATAGAGAATCGGCGCGACGCGCGCTTTGGTTTTCTCCAACCGTGCCACACGCGTCATTAATGCGCGTTTCGCCAGCGCCAGTCGCGTATCCAGCAGCGACCAAAAACGCGCATCATCCCCTTGGGCTTCCAGCGCAATGCGTGGCAGGTTCAGGCTGATTACGCCAATGTTATTGCGTCCTTCGTGAATCTGCTGGCCGTTCTCTTCGTACACGCCCAGAAAGCTGCGGCAGCCCATGGGCGTTTTGAATGAGCCGGTGACCTGAACCACCTGATCGTAATTCAAAATGTCGGGGTACATGCGTTTGCTGGCGCATTCAAGCGCCAGCTGCTTGATATCGTAATTGACGTCGCCCGCGCGGCGGTTAACACCTTCACGAATCGCAAACACCAGCTTAGGGAACACCGCCGTTTTATGATTTTTACCTAATCCTGCCAGTCGGTTACGTAAAATGGATTGCTGAATCAAACGCGACGCCCAATCGGTGCCGAGACCAAAGCCAAATGTCACAAACGGCGTTTGTCCGTTGGCGGTATGCAACGTGTTGACTTCATATTCCAACGACTGAAAAGCGTCATAACACTCTTTTTCAGTGCGTGCCCGCGCATAGGCTTCTGGCTCCGCGATCTGCCATTCGTCAGCCACCGCGCGATGTTTCGCCAGGCTCAGCGCCACAAACGGCGCGAGCACTTCATCAATGCGGTTGATAGTGGTGCCGCCGTAAATATGACTGGCGACCTGCGCAATAATTTGTGCGGTCACGGCGGTTGCAGTGGCAATGGATCTCGGCGGTGCGATCTCCGCGTTGCCCATTTTGAAACCGTTGTTCAACATGCCCGTTAAATCGATCAGCATGCAGTTAAACATCGGGAAGAAAGGGGAATAATCGAGATCGTGATAATGAATTTCACCGCGTTCGTGCGCCAGCACAACATCACGCGGCAGAATTTGCTGCTGCGCATAATGTTTAGCGACGATCCCCGCCAGCAAATCGCGCTGCGTCGGGATCACTTTGCTGTCTTTATTGGCGTTTTCATTGAGCAAGGCCGCATTGGTCTGATCGACCAAACCGCGAATAGCGTGATGCAGTTTGCCACGTTGTTCACGTGCGACATCGCGGTCATGACGATACTCAATATAAGCACGCGCCAGATGCGGATAAGGCCCACACATCAAGGTTTCCTCAACGGTACACTGAATATCACGAATATCGACTTCATGCTGTTCTGCCAGCTGCGCGCTGACGTTATCTGCCACCGCTGCACACCAGGCCGCATCATCAACTTTTACTGCTAATGCTGCGGCTGCAACCGCATCACGAATGCGCTGCGCATCATACCCAATGCGACACCCGTCGCGTTTTATTACCACCGTTGCCATCTTCCTGAATCCATATGTAGGTGTTTTTAAGGAGCATACGCACTACATGTAGATATTTCCTTGAAATAATGCTGCTCAATTTGACTAAAAACAAAGAAGCGATATCCAGTTTTGAAAAGGCGTTCGCAGCCTAAAAACGGGGATAGGTTCACACTTCTCTGCGACACACTTGATTTACGCCGCGAAACAACTTTAATGAAGCCTTTGTGCTCTCTTCTCGTCATTGACTCTACAAGGATGCCCGCCGATGTCGTTACGCCGTTCTTTTGTTGCCTGTTGTTGCGCTTTGTCCTTCTCCGCTTTTGCCGAAAACTTGTCTTTAATGCCTTGGCCGCAACAGGTTGAGCAGCCTGCCAGCGGAGAGAAATTACGTTTGACGCCACAGCTGACGCTGAATATTTCTGGCGATCATCTGGCTGGCGCTGAGTCGCGTTGGCTGGCGCGCATTGCCCGGCAAACGGGCTGGCCGTTGCTGCCAGCGGCGCAGCCGGTTGAGCATCCAACCATTCGCGTGGTGATTGCGCGCGCCGTTGACCCGCTCCCTAAACCGGACAGCGATGAAAGCTACCAGTTGCAGGTCAACGGTGACGGTGTGCTGCTCAGTGCAAATACCCGGTTCGGCGCGATGCGAGGTATGGAAACGTTGTTACAGCTGATTGAAAATGGGGACAAAGAGACGGCAATACCTTACGTCACCATTCACGACAAACCGCGCTTTCCATGGCGTGGTTTGCTGATCGACGGCGCGCGTCATTTCATGCCGATTGAAACCATCAAACGGCAGATCGATGGTCTTGCTGCTGCGCGTATGAACGTTTTTCACTGGCATTTGACTGACGATCAGGGCTGGCGCTTTGCATCCAGCCATTATCCGCAGCTGCAACAGAAGGCCAGCGATGGCCTGTTTTATAGCCAAGAAGAGATGCGCGAAGTGGTGCGCTATGCTACCGAGCGCGGCGTGCGTGTGGTGCCGGAACTGGATGTACCGGGACACGCTTCTGCTATCGCGGTGGCGATGCCTGAACTGATGAGCGCGCCGGGACCTTACAAAATGGAGCGTGGCTGGGGCGTATTTAAGCCGCTGCTCGATCCCAGCAATGAGCAGGTTTATCAGGTGATCGATACGCTGGTGGGCGAAATGGCGGCGATCTTCCCCGATCCCTACCTGCACATTGGTGGTGATGAGGTGGATCCCACTCAATGGAATGCGTCCAGCAAAATTCAGCAGTTCATGCGCGACAATAACCTGAAAGATGCCCATGCGTTACAGGCTTACTTCAATCTGCGGGTCGAGAAGATTCTTGAAGCGCATCATCGTCAAATGGTGGGTTGGGATGAGATTTATCATCCTGACCTGCCACGCAGTATTTTAATTCAGTCGTGGCAAGGCCAGGATGCGCTGGGCGCGGCGGCCAAAGATAATTATCGCGGCATTCTCTCTACCGGTTTTTATCTCGATCAGCCACAACCTGCCGATTATCACTATCGCAATGAAATCTTCCCGCAAGGTCTGGAAGCACAGGATGAGATCCACAGCGGCGAACAGGCGCAGAGCTGGTCATTTACTCTGCCACGCCTCAAAGGCAAGGCCGTCGACGGCAGTTTTACGCTGATCGAGGGCAAAGAGGGTTGGCGTGGCTTTATCGATTTCGCTGGTAAATCGCGTCGCATGGTGAAGAGCATTACCTGGCTTTCATCGCAGCAGGTGAGCTTTGAGGTTGATACCTGGATGGGGCCTCTTAAACCGACCCTGACGCTCACGCCAGATGCGCTTAGCGGTTACATGCTGGTTGGCAATGTGCGTTATGCCACACAAGGGAAGCGGATGGCGAAAGTGCCAGCAGGTATCGCCCCAACGCTGCCGAATATGCAGCAGATGCAGCAAAACCTGTTGGGCGGTGAAGCCGCGCTCTGGGCCGAGAACGTTAACAGCAGCATCATTGATACCAAATTATGGCCACGTGCTTTTGCGGTTGCTGAAGGTTTGTGGTCGGCAAAAGACGTCACTCAACCCGACAATATGTATCAACGCCTTGAAGCTATGGATCGCTGGACCACGATCTCAGTCGGCACGCAGCAACATGCACAAGCTGAACAGCAGATGATGCGATTGGCGAATCGTAGTGATATTCAACCGCTACGGCTGTTCGCACAAGCACTGGAACCGGCGCAATATTACACGCGTCAGCATCTGAAATTTCAGGCGGGACATTATGATTATCACGAACCCTTGAATCGTCTGGCGGATGTGCTGCCAGCAGAAAGTCTTGCGGTACGCGCCCTGGACAAACAGGTGGATGCGCTGATTGCCAACCGGGCCAATTCATCCGCAGCGGCAGCGATTCGTGCGCAGTTGCACATTTGGCACGATAACAACGATCAGTTAAAACCGCTGTTAAGCGCCAGTTATATGTTGCAGCCGCTTGAAAACAGCGCCAAACAGGTCAATGAGCTGAGCCAAATGGGAATTGAATTGGTGAATGCCTATACGCGTAATCAGGCATTTGGTGCCAACGACGTGGCCGACATGCATGCCAAACTGGATGCAGCGGCGCAATTGCAGGATGAAACGGTGATTGCACTGGTGCGGCCGCTAGAGAAATTGTTGCGCGCCTTTAAATAAAAGAGCGCGTCGCTTGAGGCGGCAAGCGGGTAAGTCCCCGGGCGCTTACGCAGGTAAGTGGCCGGGGCGAACACACGCAGCCAACGCATCTGTCGTTCGAAATATGCAGCGGGATTAAATGGGCCTGCTGACAGAATGACGCCGCACCAGCGTCGGACTAAACATATTCGTCACTTCAGGCAGCGGCTGGTCGTTAGCCAATGCTAACGCCAGTTCTGCGGCCTGCTGCGCCATGGTGACTATCGGATAGCGCACCGTGGTAAGGCGCGGACGTACATAGCGTGACACCAACACATCATCGAAACCAATCAGTGACATCTCTTCCGGGACACGTACGCCGTTGTCGCTTAGCACCGCCAGTGCACCGGCAGCCATCGAGTCGTTATAGCAGGCGACGGCGGTGAAATTTCTGCCGCGTCCTAACAGCTCAGTCATTGCCTGTTCGCCGCCGACTTCATCCGGTTCGCCCCACGTCACCAGGCGGTCGTTACACGGCAAACCGTGCTCTTTCAGCGCGTCGTAATAGCCTTGCAAACGATCTTCCGCGTCGGAAATGGTATGAGTAGAGCAGACGAAGGCAATATTTTGATGGCCCAACTGAATCAGATGGCGCGTCGCCAGCCAGGCACCGTAGCGGTCGTCGAGCGCGATGCAGCGTTTTTCAAAGCCTTTGAGCAGCCGATTGAGCAGCACCATCCCCGGTACTTGCTTCATTAACACTTCCAGTTCGGCATCAGGAATTTTTTTGGCGTGAACCACCAACGCTGCACAGCGATGACGCATTAATTGCTCAATCGCCTGCCGCTCTTTTTGCTCATTGTGGTAACCGTTACCAATCAGCAAAAAGTTACCGGTTTGTCCTGCCACCTCATCAACAGCTTTAACCATTGCGCCGAAAAAGGGATCGGAAACGTCACCCACGACTAAACCCAGGGTTTCAGTGGATTGCTGCGCCAGGGCGCGTGCATTGGCGTTTGGATGATATTGCAGTTGCTCCATTGCCTGGCCTACAGCCTGACGCGAGCTTTCACTGGCTTTAGGGGAATTATTGATAACGCGAGAAACCGTGGCGACAGAAACGCCCGCCAGTCTGGCAACATCCTTAATGGTCGACATGCGTTTACCTGCTTCCGGGGAAAACGTTTACACATGGCATCAGTGTTACGGAAAAGCAGGCTCACATCAACCCAACAGAATGCCAGCGTCGTCGCAAAAGAGCGCAAAATCAGCCCTTGTGCAGCGGCTTACAAGGGCGACGCGTTGCATGTTATGCTGTTTTTCCCCAACACCTGCTGTGAAAAACAAAGATGAAAACAAGAGTGCCACATCTGGCGCACTGGGGCGCCTTTAACGCCGTGACAGAAAATGATCGTCTGATTGGCTGCGAACCGTTTTTCGCCGATGCCGATCCGTCACCGATGCTGAATACTATTCCTGAACTGGTCTACTCCGATAAACGTATCCGCCAACCGATGGTGCGTCGCTCGTGGCTAAAATCGCGCGAAAACAGCGATCGCACATTGCGTGGCCGGGAAGATTTTGTCGCGGTGGATTGGGATACCGCGCTGGATTTAGTGGCAGACGAAAACCGCCGTATCCGCGAGCGCTACGGCGCATCGGGTATTTTCACCGGTTCGTATGGCTGGTCTTCTGCGGGCCGTGTTAACCATGCGCGCACACTGGTTCGCCGCTTTTACTTTAAGGGCGGCGGCGGTGTTGATCAGCAGGGGAATTACAGTTGGGGCGCAGCACAGTTTTTCCTGCCGTATGTGATTGGCACGTATATGCCGCTTACCGGTCGCGTGACCGATTGGCCAGAAGTGGTTGAACACGCGGAAATTTTTGTCGCCTTTGGCGGTTTGGCGCTGAAAAATGCGCAGGTCGCTTCCGGCGGTGCCGGTCAGCACACCTTGAAACCGGCGCTGGAACAGCTCGTCGCCAAAGGTACGCCGATCATCAACATCAGTCCGATGCGTGACGATTGCCCCGCCTTTGTTAACGCCGACTGGATCCCGATTCGCCCCAATACCGATGCCGCATTAATGATGGCGCTGGGCTATGAAATTCAGCAGCGCGGCGCGGTAGATGAGGCTTTTCTTGCCAGCCATTGCACCGGCTGGCCGCAGCTGCGTGCTTATCTGCTGGGCGAAAGTGACGGCGTGGCCAAAACCGCCGGTTGGGCCAGCCGTATCACCGGGATTCCGGCAGAGCGCATTGTGCAGTTGGCACAGCAGCTCATCGGTAAACGCAGCTTTATTACCTGTTCCTATTCGGTACAGCGCGCGCACCGTGGCGAGCAGCCCTATTGGATGATGATTGCGCTCTCTTCAATGCTGGGCCAGCCAGGCTTGCCGGGTGCGGGCTTCTCCTTCGGGCACGGTTCGATGAACAGCGTCGGCAATCCGCGTCAGGAAGGGCCTTCGCCATTAATGAGTACTGGACCCAACCCCGGCGGCCTGTCGATTCCTGTGGCTCGCATCAGCGACATGCTGCTGAATCCTGGCCAGCCTTATCCATTCCAGGGCGAAACGCTGACCTATCCCGATATCCATCTGGTGCACTGGGCGGGCGGCAATCCATTCCATCATCACCAGCAGCTCAATCGTCTGGTGGAAGGGTGGCAGAAGCCCGATACGGTAGTGGTGCAGGATATTGTCTGGACGCCGGCGGCACAGATGGCGGATATCGTATTACCCGCCACCACCACGCTGGAGCGCAACGACATTGGCGGGTCATCTCGCGATCGCTTCGTGTTTGCGATGCATCAGGCGGTTAAACCGCAGCATCAGGCGCGCAATGATTTCGATATTTTTGCTGATCTTGCTGAGCGTCTTGGCTACCGCGAAACCTTCACCGAAGGACGCAATGAGATGGAGTGGATCGCGCACCTTTATCAGCAATGTGCGGTGGCACATGCGCATAAAGGCATCGAGTTCCCCGAGTTTGACGCATTTTGGCAACGCGGCTTTGTTGAGATTCCAGAAGGCGGCAAGCCTTATGTGTTTATGGATAATTTCCGCGCCGATCCTGTTGCCCATCCGATTCAAACCGCCAGCGGTAAGATTGAGCTGTTTAGTCAGACCATCGCCGATTATCAGCTGGACGATGTTGCCGGACATCCTGAATGGCGTGAGCCGCAGGAGTGGTTGGGTTCGCCGTTGAGCCGTGACTATCCGCTGCACATGATCTCGATTCAACCCTCTGATCGTCTGCACAGTCAGCTGGATGCCACGGAAACCGTGCAGGGCAACAAAACGGCCGGGCATGAAACGCTCTACATGCATCCGCAAGATGCCGCCGTGCGTGGCATCGTGGAGGGTGATGAGATCGAAGTCAGCAATACGCGCGGCACGATGCTGGCAGGCGTGCGTGTGACCGACGGATTAACGCCGGGCGTGGTGATCGTGTCTACCGGTGCCTGGTTTGATCCTGGCTTCGGCGGCAAATGGCAGCCGTGGGATCGCGCGGGCAACCCAAATGTGCTGACGCTGGACATCGGGACCTCGTCGCTGACCCAAGGTCCTAATGCCATGAGTTGCCTGGTAGAAATCAAAAAACATCCCGTTTGCAAAATAGCGTAGAGATCTCATGGCTGGTTACATTTTGCGGGTAACTGTTGCGTTTGAGTGATAGCAGCCGATCAATCCACCTTGCTACAGTCAGGGTCCCAGAGGTATTGATGGGTGAACATCAATAGATTTTTTTTGATTACACCAACCTGCGCAGATGCGCAGGTTTTTTTTGCCCAAAATTCAGTGATTAACATTCTCCAGAGCGTTCGGCTTGCAGGAAGGCGGCAAAGGAATCAATCTCGATGCGCTTTCCGGAGTCAGTGATTCGAATGAACCAGAGCAGTCAACGCATCTGCAAGCTGAAATTTAGCGAGGATTACGAACTGAAACACAGTTTTCCTGTTATCCCGGCAGCGCTTTCTTTATAACTGCTGACTTAAGCCTCTTTTCATTATTTAGCGCAGCGGAATGCCATGCCCCGGATTAAAAAACTACTGGGAAAAGACCAGATTAAAGCCTCTTTCAACCCTTTTCGATTTCGTTTGATCTGCCTGGGCGTGCTGGCCTGCATGGTGGTGCTATTGGCGCGCGTAGCCGATTTGCAGTTCCTGAATCAGCCGATGCTGGAACACGAAGCCGATCAACGCTCGCTGCGTACCGTTACGCTGCCAACCAGCCGCGGCACCTTGCTGGATCGCAACGGCGAAGCGCTGGCGCTCAGCGTACCGTCGCGCGATATCATTGCCGATCCGCTGCGCGTGTTGGAGGGCAACCCCGATTTTACCAGCGAGAAGTGGGCCTATCTTGCTGCCGCATTGAATATGCGTCCTGAACAGATTGCCGCGCAGATCACTGCCAACCCTAAACGTCGCTTCCTCTATTTGGGCCGTAAAGTCGAGCTGGGTATCGCCAAAGACATTAAACAGTTACGACTAAAAGGCGTCAGCGAAGTATATGACGACAGCCGCTTTTATCCGATGAGCGAAGCCTCTGCACCGTTGATTGGTATTGTCGGGGCCGATAATGTCGGCCTGAACGGGCTGGAAAAGGGCTTTGATAAAGTTCTGCAGGGCGTGCCTGGCAAAGAGGTTTATCGGCAAGATGCGATGGGTAACATCATCTCAATGATCAACTATCAGCCGCCAACCCAGCCGCCAACTGTTCAGCTCAGCATTGATAAGTTCGATCAATACACGCTGTACAGCAAGCTGCGTGATGGTGTGTTGCTGAATAAAGCCGATTCAGGTGCCGCCGTATTGGTGAAGATCGACACCGGCGAGATCCTGGCAATGGCCTCTTATCCATCGTTCAACCCCAACAATTACGATGGCGCAACGCCTGCGCAAATGCGTAACGCCGCGATCAACGACAGTTACGAACCCGGTTCTACCGTGAAACCGCTGGTGGTGATGGAAGGGCTGGAGCGCCATTTAGTGCGGCCTGATTCGGTTATCGACACCACGCCGTATCGTGTGAATGGGCACCTGATCCGTGATGTTGGCCATTGGCCGCGCTTGACCATGACCGGCATTTTACAGAAATCCAGCGACATTGGCGTTTCGCATATCGCGCTGGCGATGCCAGCTGAAGCGCTGGTGAACACGTATCACGCTTTTGGTCTTGGCAAACCCACGGGATTAGGGCTGACGGGTGAAAGCGTGGGTTACTTCCCGCTGCACCGCACGCGCTGGGCGGATATCGAACGCGCCACGTTTTCCTTTGGTTATGGCTTACGCGTCACGCCACTGCAAATCGCCCGTGAATACGCCACGCTGGGTTCTTACGGTACCTATCGTCCGCTCTCGATCACCAAAGTGACGCCACCGGTGCTCGGCGAGCAGGTCGCGAACCCGGAAACCGTTAAGCAAGTGGTGCACATGTTAGAAAGCGATGTTTTACCGGGCGGTACCGGGCTAAAAGCGGCGGTACCGGGTTATCGTCTGGCGACCAAAACCGGTACGGCGGAGAAGATGGGCACCAGCGGCAAATACGATGGCGGCTATGTGAACTATACCGCGGGCTTGGCGCCTGCCAGCCATCCTGAAGTCGCGCTGGTGGTAATGATCAACCATCCAACCGCAGGCGACCACTTCGGTGGTTCGGTGGCTGCGCCGGTATTCGGCAACATCATGGGGCCTGTACTGAAGCATATGAACGTCGCACCGGATGCTATCTACAGTAAGCCTTCGGATAAATCTTAGTAAAATCAAAGTGTAAGTGAGGTGTGTGAGTTTTTCACACCTCGTTTCATTTCCGCGTATTCATTTGCTTTTTCCGCCTGTCGCTCAGCGCGCAACGGTGCGAGGATAAAAGTCCCAGAGGTATTGATGGGTGTGAAAACAAAGCTGCTCCGGCAGTCATAACCCTGTTATTACACCGACCCACGCAGATGCGTGGGTTTTTTTTTGCCTTAATCGCGTGGCGGTTAACCCGCTACATCGAGTTGTAGACATTTCACGAGGTCGGCGACAACGAGGCTGACCTGATGCTGTGATTAGCTGCTCACACCTCTTAACCCGCCCTTTACGCTTACCAACAAACGTAAAAACATCTGCTGCAGTAAGCTGACAGCCTGGCGACAACACGCCTGGAGACAGCGCTTTCTGAACATAACGTGCGAAAGGTCCGCACAGAAAGTTTAGGATTTTCGATTCGAAAATATATTTTACGCTTCCTTAACAGCGTACTTCTTTTGACCTCCCTACAATGAACGCCTTTGAGAGTGGTCACTCTCGTTACTTTTACCTTCTTGTTGAGAAAAACTATGCGCATGAAAGTTATTTCAGCCAGCGTGGTGTTTTTACTGGCTGCTTGTGACCAGGGAGCGAAGCAGCCTGCTGCTGCAACCACGCCGGAAGTTGGCATCGTCACACTCAAAAGCGAGCCGGTAACCTTGCTGACTCAATTGCCGGGCCGCACGACTGCAGTGAAAACTGCGGAAGTCCGTCCGCAGGTGAGCGGTGTGATTCAAAAACTGCTGTTTACGGAGGGGGGCGAAGTGAAAGCGGGCCAGCCTCTTTATCAAATCGATCCGGCCACTTATCAAGCAGCCTATGACAAAGCCCATGCAACCTGGCAAAACGATGCGGGGGTGGCAAAACGCTATCAGCCTTTAGCGGCTGCACATGCCATTAGCCAGCAAACGTATGATGATGCCGTCGCGGCCGAGCGTGAAGCGAAAGCCGATGTCGAAAGCGCGAAGGTCAACCTGGATTACACCTTGGTTAAAGCGCCGATTACGGGCCACATTAGCCGGTCACTGGTTACCGAAGGTGCTTTGGTCACTAGCGGACAAACCGATTATCTCGCCACTATTCAACAGCTCAATCCTGTCTATGTTGACGTCAGCGAATCCTCCACCGATCTTTTGCGCCTGCGCAAAGCCTTGGCCGACGGCAAGCTAGAGAAAGTGGGCGATAACGCGGCCGCGGTAAAACTGACGCTGGAAGATGGCAGCACTTACGAGCAGCAAGGCAAATTAGCCTTCTCGGAAGTGAATGTTGATGAGGCGACCGGCAGCGTGGTGCTGCGAGCGGTATTCCCTAATCCGCACAATGAACTGCTGCCGGGAATGTACGTGCACGCCAGTTTCCCGCAGGGCGTACAGCAGCAGGGAATTATGGTGCCGCAAGAAGCGATCATGCATGACAGCAAAGGTCAGCCCTATGTCTACGTAGTGAAAGCTGACGACAGCGTTGAGCAGCGCAGCGTAACCACCGGTGAAATGATCCAGGCAAGGTGGCTCATCACCCGCGGTCTGAACAGCGGCGAAAAAGTGGTGGTGAATGGCCTGCAAAGCGTGCATAGCGGCAGCAAAGTGAAAACCGTGGCGGCTAACGTCAACGACACGCCCAGCGCTGACAGTGTCAGCCTGACAATGACCGATCCCTCGGCCCAATAAGGAGACGTCATGTCTACGTTCTTTATCCAGCGTCCAATATTCGCCTGGGTTGTGGCGATTATTGTGATGCTGGTAGGCGCTATCGCCACGCTGAATTTACCGGTTAATCAATATCCCAACATCTCACCTCCCGCCGTCTCTATTTCGGTGACGTATCCGGGTGCCAGCGCCGAAACCACGCAAAACACCGTGGTACAGGTCATTGAGCAACAGCTGAATGGCCTGGATGGATTGCGCTATCTGGAATCGAACAGCGCCAGCGATGGCAGTGCGCAAATCATCGCCACTTTTAATCAGGGCATTGATCCTGATATCGCTCAGGTTCAGGTACAGGATCGCGTTTCTCTGGCGGAATCTCAGCTGCCCACTGATGTCACACAGCAAGGCATCCGTATTCGTAAATACCAAAAAAACTTCATGATGGTGATAAGCCTGGTGTCGAAAGATGGCAAGCTGAGTAACGGTGATCTCGCCGACATGTTGGTATCGAAGCTGGAAGATCCCATCTCGCGTACCAAAGGCGTTGGCGACTTCATGGTATTGGGTTCTGAGTATGCGATGCGCATCTGGCTCGATCCGGCCAAACTCTATAAGTACAGCCTGATGCCGAGCGACGTCAGCACCGCTATTGATAACCAGAACGTGCAGGTCTCTTCCGGTTCGCTCGGCGGCTTGCCGACCATTCCTGACGCTAAAACGAATGCCACCATTCTGGGTAAATCACGCTTCACCAGCGTGAAGCAGTTTGAAAACGTGCTGCTGAAGGTAAACAGTAACGGTTCGCAGATCCGCCTTAAAGATGTGGGTAACGTGGCATTAGGCCCACAAAGTTACACCATCGATTCAACCATGGATGGCAAACCTTCTGCCGGTATTGCGTTGCGTCTGGCAACAGGCGCCAACGAGCTGGATACCGCCAAAGCGGTGCGCGCCACGGTAGAAGCGCTGAAAGATTCGCTGCCGGATAACGTCGAGGTGCAATATCCCTACGACACCTCGCCAGTGGTCAGCGCGTCAATCGAAGAAGTCGTGAAAACGTTGCTCGAAGCGGTGGTGCTGGTGTTCTTCGTCATGCTGATTTTCCTGCAAAACCTGCGCGCAACCTTTATCACCACCCTGGTGGTGCCGGTGGTCTTGCTGGGAACCTTCGGCATTCTTTCTGCTTTTGGTTACAGCATTAACACCCTGACGATGTTCGGCATGGTATTGGCGATAGGGTTGCTGGTGGATGACGCCATCGTGGTGGTGGAAAACGTCGAGCGCGTGATGCACGAAGAGCAGCTCGATCCCAAAACCGCCACCATTAAGTCGATGCAGCAGATTCAGGGCGCGCTATTTGGTATTGCCTTGGTGCTGTCGGCGGTGCTGCTGCCGATGGCGTTCTTCTCGGGATCGACCGGCGTTATCTATCGTCAGTTCTCCATCACCATTGTGTCAGCCATGGCGCTGTCGGTGCTGATGGCGCTGATCTTTACACCGGCGCTGTGCGCGACGTTGCTTAAATCCTCTTCCGCCGAGCAAAAAACTACCGGGCTGGCCGGTTGGTTTAACCGCAAGTTCGACAGCGGCACGCTGCATTACACCCGCGGCGTCAGCAAAGTCATCTCGCGTCGCGGCCTGTTTCTGGTGGTGTATCTGGTGATTGTTGGCGTCACCGGCTATCTGTTCACACGCGTACCGACCACCTTTTTGCCGGATGAAGATCAGGGATTGATGATGGTGCAGATCACACTGCCGGTGAATGCCTCATCGCAGCGCACCCAAAATGTCATTAACGATCTCAACGACTATCTGCATGACAAGCAAGCGTCGGTGGTCACTACAGTATTTGCGGCCAACGGTTTTAACTTTGCCGGACGTGGGCAAAACAGTGCTATGGCGTTTGTCCGTCTCAAAGACTGGAGTGAACGTACCCAATCGAGCCAGAGCGTGAAAACGCTGGCGGCGAATATCATGGGGCACTTCGCCAATTATAAAGACGCGAAAATCTTTGCCATGGTGCCACCGGCGGTCATGGAGTTGGGGAACGCCACCGGTTTTGACTTCTATCTACAAGATACTGCGGGCCATACGCATCAGGAAATGATGAATGCCACGCACACGTTTCTTGCGCTGGCTAACAACGATCCACGCCTGAGCGCCGTTCGCCTCAACGGCATGGAAGATGAACCGCAATATCAGCTGGAGATCAACGATGAACGCGCCAGCGCGTTGGGTTTGAGCATGGCTGATATCAACAACACCCTGTCGGTCGCTTGGGGATCCAGCTACATCGATCAGTTCATGTATAACGGCCGCGTCAAAGAGGTTTACCTGATGGGTAAAGCCGATTCGCGCGTGACGCCGGAAGATCTCAACAAATGGTACTTTCGTAACAGTAGCGGAACCATGGTGCCGTTCTCGGCCTTTGCCAGCGGCGAATGGGTCAGCGGTTCACCGCACTATGAACGCTTTAACGGCATGACGGCAGAAGAGATTCTCGGCTCGCCAGCCTCAGGTTACAGCAGCGGTGAAGCGATGAAAGCGGTGGAAGAGATTGGCGCGAAAATGCCAAAAGGCTTCCGCGTGCAGTGGTACGGCATCTCCTATGAAGAGCAGGCGTCTGGCTCACAAACAGCGCAGCTCTATGCTATTTCAGTGCTGGTGGTGTTCCTGTGCCTGGCCGCGCTTTACGAGAGCTGGTCGATTCCGTTCTCAGTGCTATTGGTGGTGCCGCTTGGCGTGCTGGGCACCATCAGTGCGGTGCTGCTGCGCGGTTTGCAAAACGATGTGTTCTTTCAGGTCGGATTGCTCACCACCGTTGGGCTGGCCGCGAAAAATGCCATTTTGATCGTGGAGTTCGCCAAAGAGCTGCACGAACGTGAAGGCAGAACGCTGGTGGACGCTGCGGTAGAAGCAGCACGCTTGCGTATTCGACCCATTATCATGACGTCGATGGCATTTATTCTTGGCGTACTGCCGCTCACTATCTCAAACGGGGCGGGTGCGGGCAGCCAGCACTCCATTGGTACGGCGGTAGCGGGTGGAATGCTTACCGCGACATTCCTCGCCATTTTCTTTGTACCGATGTTTTACGTGGTGGTTTCGCAGCTCTTTTCCCGTAAGAAAAAGCCTGAGGTTGTTCACAATGATAACTAAAGCAACGCGCTGGACGCTGCTGCCATTGGTGGCCGCCCTTGGCTTAACCGGTTGTACGTTACAGCCCAACTATCAGCGCCCAACGCTGCCGGTGGATACGCATTACGATCAAAATACGCCGGTCGGCAATGTCGCTGATCTGCCGTGGCAGAACTTCTTCAACGATGCCACGATGCGCCAGCTGATCGACCTGTCGCTGCAAAACAACCGCGACCTGCGCGTCGCAGCATTGAATGTTGAACAGGCGCGTGCCTCGGTGCAGATCGATCGCGCTGCGCTGCTGCCGTCGATTAACGCCACCGCCAGCCAGACGTCGGCCCATGAACCTGCGAACCTCTACAATACGCAATCAACCGGCGCGGTGACTTATCACGAGTTAAACGCCGGATTAGGCGTGACTTCATGGGAGCTGGATTTCTGGGGACGCTTGCGTAGCCTGCGCGATCAGGCCCAGGAGACCTATCTCTCCACTGAAGCCACCGAACGCGCAACGCGCATTTCGCTGATTTCACAGGTGGCATCGGCGTGGCTAACGCTCTGTTCCGATAACGATCTTCTGCATCTCGCCGAACAAACTGTGCAGAGTCAGCAGAAAACCTATGATCTGACCAAAATAAGCTACAACGGCGGCGTCAGCAGTGATCAGGATTTGGCACAAGCAGAAAGCACCGTGCGCAGCGCCGAAGCGGATGTGGCGAGCTATACGCGTCAGGTACGACAGGATGTGGATGCGCTGCGGCTGTTGGCTGGCACTGATTTACCCGCCACGCTGCTGAAAAACGCCACACTCGACAGCAACTGGCAATTTCCGCAGACGCCAGCGGGATTGCCGTCGGATCTGCTGACGCGCCGCCCGGATATCATCGCTGCTGAGCACACTCTTAAAGCCGCTAATGCCAATATCGGCGCTGCGCGCGCGGCCTTTTTCCCGAATATCACGCTAACCGCATCGGGCGGCTCAACCAGCAGCTCGCTGGGGCATCTGCTGGAAGGCGGCACAGGCGCCTGGTCGTTTGCACCCTCGATCTCTCTGCCGATCTTCGACGGCGGAGTGAATCAGGCCAATCTGGATATCGCTAAAATCGAAAAACGTATCGAGATCGCCAACTATGAGAAAGCGATTCAGACTGCGTTTAAAGATGTTAACGATGCGCTGGCTGGGCAGGATACCTGGCAGAGCCAGCTCATGGCGCTGCAAAAAGAGGTCGCGGCCAACCAGCGCGATTACGACTATTCAGATTTGCGTTATAAGCAAGGCGTTGATAACTATCTCAATGTGTTAGTCGCACAGCGTTCGCTGTATACGGCACAGCAGGCGCAGATCGCGGCACATTTGGGGCAGCTTAATCAAAAAATTACGCTGTACGAAGCATTGGGCGGCGGCTGGAAATCATAATGACGAGCCGTCTCGTCACGCATTTAGCGAGGCGGCTATTCACGATTTTAAGCGTCCCTATTCGGCAACGCTTTTCGACACACCTTGCCGGTTAATCAAGGTTTATCTCAGCTTAACCAGACCAGGTCTAAAGCAGAGTCATCGCGCTGAACCGAGCGAAACCCTGATTCTTCTTAACGAAAACCTTACGGTTTGGCGATGGAAAATCGCATCAAATTTAGCCGATAATGCGTGCCGTGATAATTGTGCCCGTCATACTTTACGTTGCCTCTTTGTTGGCTATGCTCACTTACCCGAATCCTGTCGTTCACTACGCCTATCGGGATTCGTCAGCGTGCTACCGTCATGCAACGCAACGTATTTAGAGTACGCGCCACGAAATAATCCCCTGTTTTTAAGGGGGGATTCCTTATTCCTTGTTTACCTGAAGAGTTCGATGATTACTAACGCATCCCGTTCCCCTCGTTCCCGCTGGCTTAAATGGCTGCTTCTTTTAATCGTGGTATTGATTATTGCCGCTGTTGCCTGGCGTTTGTTGCCGTTTGGCAAAGGATCGAGTGGCGGTATGCCGCCAGGCGGTCATGCAGGTCGCGGTGGCCCTGGCATGATGATGGGCGGCGGCGCAACGCTGGTACACAGCGGCGTGGCCAGCACCGCAGATGTGCCGGTTTATCTCAATGCACTTGGCACCGTCATCCCCAGCGCCAGCGTTACCGTTACCAGCCGTGTCGATGGACAGCTGGAGAAGGTTTACTTCACTGAAGGGCAGAAAGTTGAAGCAGGACAGCTGCTGGCGCAGATTGATCCGCGTAGCTATCAGGCGACGTTGAATCAATATCAAGGTGCGTTAAATGAGAACCAAGCACTGCTGAAAAGCGCAGAACTGACGCTGGCGCGCTATCGCAAGCTGGCGGCGCAAGATTCTCTCTCCCGCCAGGATCTGGATACGCAGATAGCCACGGTAGGGCAGTATCGCGGTGCGGTTGCCACCGATCAGGCGCAAATCGACAGCGCTAAACTCAGTATCGAATACGCTCGCATCACTGCGCCGGTTAGCGGCCGTGTTGGATTGCGTCAGGTTGATCCGGGCAACATGGTGCAAAGCTCCAGCAGCACCGGTTTAGTCACTCTGACCCAGATGCAGCCCGCCGCCGTCACGTTTAGCGTGCCGCAGAGCAATATCCCCACGCTGGTCAAAGCGCTGCATAACAATCAAAGTCTGCCCGCTACGGCATTTGATGAGGACAATACCAGCACGTTGGCCAACGGTGAGGTGAAGTTCATCAGTAACCAGATCGATACCGCCACCGGCACGGTTGAGCTAAAGGCCACCTTCCCCAACCAGGACGAAGCGCTGTTCGCTAATCAGTTCGTTAATCTGCGTTTGCAGACCAATCTATTGAAAGGCGCGACGGTGATCCCAACACAAGCGTTGCAGATGAGCAGCGACGGCAGCTTTGTTTTTGTGATCAACAAAGACAATACCGTGACGCGCAAAGCGGTGACCGCCGGGCCGGCATTGGATGACGATCGGCAAGCGATTTTAAAAGGCGTAGAGCCGGGCGATCGTCTGGTAACGGAAGGCATTGATCGCCTGACCAACGGCAGCAAAGTGTCGGTGGCGGATGAAACGCAAACCACCGCAACCGCCGAGGCCAAATGAATCCGTCACGCCTGTTTATCCTGCGTCCGGTCGCCACCATCTTGCTGATGGTGGGCGTGCTGATCGCCGGTATTTTTGCCTACAAGTTTCTTTCCACCTCGGCGCTGCCACAGGTCGATTATCCGACCATTCAGGTCACCACGCTCTATCCCGGCGCCAGCCCGGACGTGATGGCTTCATCAGTGACCTCGCCGCTGGAGCGTCAACTCGGTCAAATGGCGGGTTTGAGTCAGATGACCTCCACCAGTTCCGGTGGATCATCGATCATCACCCTGAAGTTCAGTCTCGACCTGTCGCTGGATGTGGCGGAGCAGGAAGTGCAGGCGGCGATAAATGCCGCGAACAATCTGCTGCCCAGCGATCTGCCAAACCCGCCAACCTACAAAAAGGTCAATCCGGCGGACAGCGCGGTGATCACCTTAGCTGCCAGCTCAGAGAACCTGCCGCTGACGCAGGTGCAGGACTTGGTGAATACGCGCGTGGCGCTCAAGCTATCGCAAATTTCTGGTGTCGGCATGGTGACGCTGGCGGGCGGACATCAACCGGCGATTCGGGTGCAGATGGATCCAAAAGCGCTGGCGGCGCATAATTTGACGCTGGAAGACGTCAACACCCTGATTAGCAACAGCAACGTTAACGGTTCGAAAGGCGGCTTTGATGGTAAATACCATTCGGTCACTATCGACGCCAACGATCAGCTGCGTACCGCAGACGAGTACGGCAATTTAATCATTACTTATCAAAACGGTGCTGCGCTGCGTCTGAAAGATATTGCGCATATTGAGCAAGGGCCGGAAAACAGCTTCCAGTCGGCGTGGGCGAATAACAGCCCGGCGATTGTCATCAGCGTGCAGCGCCAGCCGGGTGCAAACGTGATTCAGGTCGTGGATGGGATTAAGGCGCAGCTGCCGACCTTGCAGGCCGCGCTGCCAGATGGCGTGAAAATGACGATTCTTTCGGATCGCACGCAAACCATTCGCGCCTCGATCAGTGACGTGCAGTTTGAGCTCATGCTCTCGATTGCGCTGGTGGTGATGGTCACTTTCCTGTTCCTGCGCAATGTGGCAGCGACACTGATCCCCAGCGTGGCGGTGCCGCTGTCGTTGATTGGCACCTTTGGTGTGATGTACCTCGCTGACTTCAGCCTGAATAACCTCTCGTTGATGGCGCTGACCATCGCTACCGGTTTCGTTATTGATGATGCCATTGTGGTGGTTGAAAACATCTCGCGGCGGCTGGAAGAGGGCGAACCGCCAATGGAAGCGGCGCTAAAAGGCTCGCAGCAGATTGGTTTCACCATCATTTCACTAACCTTTTCGCTGATTGCGGTACTGATTCCGCTGCTGTTTATGGGCGACGTGGTCGGACGCTTGTTCCGCGAGTTTGCTATCACGCTGGCGGTGTCGATTCTGGTCTCAATGGTGGTGTCGCTAACCTTAACGCCGATGCTGTGCGCCTATCTGCTGCGCCACATTCCAGTCGAAAAGCAGTCGCGCTTTTCACGCAAGGGCGATGAATTATTCGATAAGCTGATTCGCGGCTATGATCGCTTGCTGACCATCGTGTTAAATCACCAAAAGCTGACGCTGCTGGTGGCGCTGGCCACCTTCGCGCTTACCGCGCTGCTCTATGTCATGGTACCGAAAGGCTTCTTCCCGACGCAGGATACCGGTCTGATTCAGGGCGTGACCGTGGCGTCGCAGGATGTCTCTTTTAATGAGATGGCAAAGCGTCAACAGGCGCTGGCGAAAGTGATTTTGCAGAATCCTGCGGTAGAGAGTCTGTCCTCTACGATTGGCATTGATGGCAATAACACCAGTCTGAACAGCGGGCGTATACAGATCAACCTCAAGGCGTTTGATGAGCGCAATGACAAAGCCGATGCAGTCATCAAACAGCTACAACAGGCGGCGACGCAGGTGGCTGGTATCCAGCTCTATATGCAATCGGCCCAGGATTTGACAGTCAACGACCAGGTTACGCCAAGCCAGTATCAGTTCACGCTTGACGATGCAGATAGCGAAAATCTGGTGCAGTGGTCCCCGAAAATGGTGGCGGCACTGCAGCAGCGTCCAGAGTTTAATGGCGTGGTAAGCAATCTTCAGGATCAGGGACGCGTGGCGTATGTCGAGCTGAACCGCGATAAAGCGGCGCGTTACGGCATTACTGCTTCGGATGTGGATACCGCGCTCTACAACGCTTTTGGTCAGCGTTTGGTGTCGACTATTTTTACTCAGTCGAATCAGTATCGCGTGGTGCTGGAAGTCGCGCCGAGGTATCAACAAGGCCCGGCGTCATTTGATGATGTTTATCTGCAACCTTCCAGCAGTTCAGACGAAGAGAGCGACAGCAGCACGAGCAGCACCTCGTCGAGCAGTAGCAGCACCACGTCAACCACCACCAGCAGTAGCGACAGCTCCACCACCAGCAGCAGCGGCATGGTGAAACTGACGTCGATTGCCACCCTTCACCAGCGCACCGGTTCGCTGATGCATATGCGTTTGAACCAATTCCCGGCAGTGATGATCTCCTTCAACCTGAATGCCGGTTATTCGCTGGAAGATGGGCAGAAAGCGATTGCCGAGGTGCGTGAACAGCTGCAACTGCCATCAAGCGTGACGCTGCGTTATCAGGGCGAAACGTCAGCGTTCCAGAGCGCGACGGGTAACACGCTCTGGCTGATTTTGGCGGCGCTGATCACCATGTACGTGGTGCTCGGCATTCTGTATGAAAGCTTTATTCATCCGGTGACCATCCTTTCCACGCTGCCGTCGGCTGCGGTGGGCGCCTTGTTGACGCTGATGCTGGCGGGCACCGAATTCAGCTTGATCGCGTTGATTGGCGTGATCCTGCTGATCGGCATCGTGAAAAAGAACGCCATTATGATGATCGACTTTGCGCTAGAAGCGGAGAATAAGCAGCACCTCAGCCCGCGTGACGCCATCCATCAAGCCTGTTTATTGCGTTTCCGCCCGATTCTTATGACCACCATGGCGGCGCTGCTGGGTGCGTTGCCGCTGATGCTGGCGTCCGGTTCGGGCGCAGAGCTGCGTCAGCCGCTGGGTCTGGTGATTGTTGGCGGTTTGATCGTCAGCCAGGCGCTGACATTGTTCTCTACACCGGTGATTTACTTGTGGTTTGACGCGATTGCACAGCGCGGCAACGCGTGGGTGAAACGCCGTCAGCAGCAGACGCGGAGTGGGCAATGAATTTGACCCGGCTGTTTATCTTCCGTCCGGTTACGACCTTGCTGCTCACCATGGCGATCCTGCTGCTGGGCGCCTTGGGCTATCGCTTGTTGCCGGTCGCGCCGCTGCCGCAGGTTGATTTCCCGACCATTATGGTCAGCGCCAGCCTGGCGGGTGCCAGCCCGGAAACCATGGCGGCAACGGTGGCCACCCCGCTGGAGCGCTCGCTGGGGCAAATCGCGGGCGTAACGGAAATGACCTCAAGCAGCTCGCAGGGTTCCAGCAATATCATTTTGCAGTTTGAGCTTGATCGCGACATCAACGGTGCGGCGCGTGACGTTCAGGCGGCAATCAACGCCTCGCGTAGTCTGCTGCCGAGCGCCATGGAATCGCTGCCAACCTACCGTAAAGCCAATCCGTCCGATGCGCCGATAGTGATGCTGGCGTTGACGTCTGCAACTCGCACGCCAGGCGAACTCTACGATCTTGCTGAAAGCAAAATTGAGCAGGCGATGGGGCAGGTGAAAGGGGTAGGCGAAGTGTCGCTGATGGGCAGCGCCTTGCCTGCGGTGCGCATCGATCTGCAACCGCTGAAGCTGACGCAATATGGCATTTCACTCGATACCGTGCGCAGCGCGGTCGCCAACAGCACCACTAATCTGCCAAAAGGGATGTTACAAGGCAGCACGCAATCTTGGGTGGTGGACAGCAACGGGCAGCTGGATAAAGCCAAAAGCTATCGCGATTTGATCGTTAGCTATAAAGAGGGAAAAGCGGTGCGGCTGCACGATGTCGCAACCGTTTATGACTCGGTTGAAGATCAATATCAGGCGGGGTTCCTTAACGCGTCGCCTTCGGTGATGGTGGGTATCAAACGCCAGGCGGGCGCTAATATGCTCGACACCATTGATGCGATCAAAGCGCAACTGCCGGAGCTGGAAAAAAATCTCCCTGCGGATACCGCGCTGAAAGTGGTGGTGGACCGTTCGCCTGGGGTGCGCGCCTCGCTTTACGACACGGAAGAAACCTTGCTGGTAGCAGTGCTGCTGGTGATTGCGGTGGTGTTTGTCTTTCTGCGTAATCTGCAGGCGGTGATCATTCCCGCGTTGGCCTTGCCGGTTTCGCTGATTGGCACCTGCGCTGTGATGTATCTGCTCGGCTACAGCCTCGATAACCTGTCGCTGATGGCGCTGATTATCGCTACCGGCTTCGTGGTGGATGATGCGATCGTGGTGCTGGAAAACATCACGCGCCACATTGAAGAGGGGCTAAGTCCGCTGCGGGCCTCGCTGCGCGGTGCGCAGGAAGTAAGTTTCACCGTGCTGTCCATGACCATGTCGCTGATTGCGGTATTCATTCCCATCTTGCTAATGGGCAGCATCGTCGGGCGTCTGTTCCGCGAATTTGCCGTGACGCTCACCGTGTCGCTGCTGATCTCAATGTTTGTGTCGTTGAGCCTGACGCCGATGCTCTGCTCGCGACTGCTCAAACCCAAGCCCAAGGTCACTAAACGGCCGCATCCGCTTTATCAGTTTATTGAAAACCGGCTCAATCGCTTGCTGGATGCCTATTCGCGCGGCCTGAATTGGGTGATGCGCCACCAAAAGCTCACCATGTTCAGTTTGGTGCTGACGGTGCTGCTCAACCTGTTTCTTTTCTCGGTGGTGGAAAAAGGCTTTTTCCCGAATCAGGACACCGGCCTGCTAATGGGCGCGCTGCGTGCCGATCAAAACATCTCGTTTCAGGCGATGAAGCCGAAGATGTTGGCGTTTACCAAGATCATTCAGTCCGATCCGGCGGTGGAAAGCGTGATGTCGTCGATGGGCAGTGGGATGTTCGGCTCGCGTAACAGCGCGAACTTCTTTGTGCGCCTCAAAGATTTTGATCAGCGCGATGCCACGGCCACCGAAGTGGCGAACCGCCTGAGCATGAAAACCAGCCATATCGCTGGCGCGCAGATGTTCCTGATGGCAGCGCAGGATCTGCATATCGGCGGACGCAGCGCCAACGCGACGTATCAGTACAGTTTGCAGGCTGACGACCTCGATCTGCTGCGCGAATGGACGCCCAAAGTACAGGCGGCGCTGGCGGCAATTCCGCAGTTCAACAGCGTCGATTCCGACTCGCAAACGGGCGGTCAGGAAGTGGTGATGAACATTGATCGCGACCGCGCCACCCGGCTTGGCGTTGACGTTCAGATGCTCGACACGCTGCTGAATAATGCCTTTAGCCAGCGGCAAATCGCAACGCTGTATCACACGCTGAACCAGTATCACGTGGTGATGAGTTTGCAGGATAGCTACACGCGCGACCCAGAAATTCTCAAGCAGCTTTATGTCATTAACGATAATGGCGACCGCATTCCGCTGTCGGCCTTCGCTACGTTTGTGGGTGGCAATGCGCCGCTGTCAGTGACGCATCAGGGCCAATCAGCGACCAGCACCGTGGCGTTTAACCTCAATGATGGCGTTTCGCTGGAACAGGCGCAGGTGCTGATCAAACAGGCGATGGCGAAACTCGGTTTGCCTTCGACGATCCAGGCTGGTTTTGCGGGTACCGCCGCGGCGTTTGCGCAGCTCACCGCCACCATGCCGTGGTTGATCCTGGCGGCGCTGGCGGCGGTCTATATCGTGTTGGGCGTGCTGTATGAAAGTTATATCCATCCACTGACCATTCTTTCTACGTTGCCTTCGGCGGGCGTAGGCGCGCTGCTGCTGCTGCTGCTCACCGGTACGCAACTCACGGTTATCGCCCTGATCGGCATTATTTTGCTGATTGGTATCGTGAAGAAGAACGCCATCATGATGATCGACTTTGCCATCGATGCAGAACGCAGGTTGGGCATGTCGCCGCAGCAGGCGATTACTCAAGCCTGCCTGATGCGCTTTCGTCCGATCATGATGACCACGCTGGCGGCCTTTTTCGGTGCCTTGCCTTTGGCGCTGGGCAGTGGCGGCGATGCCGATCTGCGCAGCCCGCTGGGCATTGCGATTGCGGGCGGTCTGGCGCTGAGCCAGCTGCTGACGCTGTTCACCACGCCCGTTATTTACCTCTGGCTCGATCGTTTGAGCCGCGCAACTCAACGTCAATGGCGCCGTTTGCGCCATGCGGAATCCTGATTCATGAAAGTATTGACCCCAATTATGCTGGCGCTGCTGCTGAGCGGCTGTACCCTTGGCCCCGATTATCATCGCCCTGAGATGTCAGTGCCGGTACATTACAAAGAAGCCAAAGGCTGGCAGCAGGCGACGCCGCAGGATGATCTGCACAAAGGCGAATGGTGGGCTGTTTATCACGACGCCACGCTGAGCAGCCTGCTGAGTCAGGTAAGCATCAATAACCAGAACGTTGCCAACTACGCTGCGCAGTATCGTCAGGCGCAGGCGCTGGCGTCGCAATCTCGCGCTGAGCTGTTTCCCTCGTTGGGTTATGACAGCAGCGTGACGCGCAGCGGCAGTCATGCCACCACCGGCAGCAGTCAGCGTACCACCAGCAGCAGCCATCAGGCTGAGCTAAGCGCCAGCTGGGAGCTGGATCTATGGGGTAAGCTGCGTCGTACGCTGGAGGAGAATAAAGCCAGTGCGCAGGCGAGCGCGGCAGAGCTGGCGAACATCACGCTGAGCGCACAGTCTGAACTGGCGCAGGATTACTTCCAGCTGCGCATCATGGATCAGAAAATTGCGCTGTATCAGCAGAGCATCGACGCCTACCAGCGCTATCTCACGGTGATTGAAAACAAATACCAAACCGGTAGCGAATCGCGTGCCACGTTAGCGCAGGCGCAGATGCAGCTGGAGAGCGCCCGCGCCTCGGCGCAGGATTATCAATGGCAACGCGCGCAGATGGAACACGCTATCGCGTTGCTGGTGGGCAAAGCGCCCGCTGATTTCTCCTTACCGGTGGCGAAGCTGGATGCCACGCTGCCAACCGTTCCTGCCGCCTTGCCGACGCAGCTGTTACAGCGTCGTCCTGACATCGCCTACGCTGAACGCAACGTGGCAGCAGCGAATGCGGCGGTGGGCGTGGCCATTGCCGGTTACTTCCCGGATTTAACCTTAAGCGCCAGCGGCGGCGTGAGCGCTTCTACGCTGCATAATCTCTTCTCGCTACCAAATCGCATCTGGTCGCTGGGGCCTGAGCTCAGCGGTACGCTGTTGGATTTTGGCGCCACCTCTTCGCAGGTCGAACAGGCCCGAGCGTCGTATGACGCCAGCGTCGCCAGCTACCGTCAAAGCGTGCTGGAAGCGTTGCAGGAAGTGGAAGATGAGCTGGTGGAGCTGAACACCTTACAGGGCGAAATGGCTTCCCAGCAGCGTGCTACCGCCGCCGCGCAAGAGTCGGCCCGCGTAACGCGCAATCAATATGATGCCGGGATGATCGACTACCTCGACGTCGCCACCACTGAAAACAGTAGCTTGAGCGAACAGCAAAATCTCCTGTCGCTGCAAAGCACTCAGTGGGTCAGCAGCGTAGCGTTGATTGCCGCGCTGGGCGGTGGCTGGCAGGCGCCAAATAAGTAGTTGTCGAATACTTCCAGATCCTGCATCGTGAGGGGCTAATTTTAACGATGCTATGGAGCTGGCATGTTATTAAAAATCTTACGTCTGGTTTTCCGCCTGTTATGGCGTGTCGAGCTGCGTGGTGATGTCGCTGAACTGCATAGAGACAAGGTGCTCATCACGCCCAACCACATGTCGTTTCTGGACGGCATGCTGTTGGCGCTGTTCTTACCCATCAAACCGGTTTTCGCTGTCTATTCGACGATCAGCGAAAAATGGTTCATGCGGGTGATCAAACCGTTTATCGACTTCGTACCGCTGGATCCCACCAAGCCGATGTCGATCAAACATCTGGTTCAGGTAGTCAACAGCGGTCGTCCGGTAGTGATCTTCCCGGAAGGTCGCATTACCGTTACCGGATCGCTGATGAAGATCTACAGCGGTGCCGGTTTTGTGGCGGCAAAATCGGGCGCGAGCGTGGTGCCGATGCGTATCGACGGTGCAGAATTTTCGCCGTTTGGTCGCCTGGCGGGCGTATTCAAACGCCGCCTTTTCCCGCGTATTACCTTGAGCATTTTGCCTGGGACACGTATTCCTATGCCCGACGCAAAACGGGCACGCGAGCGCCGCATTTTAGCCGGCGAACATCTGCATCATGTCATGATGGAAGCCCGCATGGCGGTACGCCCGCGTGAAACGCTGTTTGACGCGTTTCTCAATGCGCGTATCCGCTACGGCGCGTTCAAACGCTGCATTGAAGATGTCAATTTCACACCCGACAGCTACACCGGTTTGCTGAAAAAAACGCTGGGCGTGGGACGCATCCTTGAGCGTTATAGCCTGCCAAAAGAGGTTGTTGGCCTGCTTCTGCCCAATGCCACCGTAACGGCTGCGGCGATTCTCGGTGCCTCCATGCGTGGCCGCGTTCCGGCGATGCTGAACTACACTGCGGGCGTCAACGGCATGCGCGCTGCACTAACGGCTTCGCAGGTGAAAACGGTGTTTACGTCTCGCCAGTTCCTCGACAAAGGGGACTTGTGGCATCTGCCGCAAGGCTTGAGCGACGTGCAGTGGATCTATCTGGAAGACTTGAAAGAGACGGTAACGCTCAAGGACAAGCTCTGGATCCTTGCGCATCTGCTAATGCCGCGCCGGGCGCAGGTTAAGCAGCAGCCCGAAGACGCCGCGATGGTGCTGTTTACCTCGGGATCGGAAGGCAATCCCAAAGGTGTGGTGCATTCGCATAAAAGCCTGCTGGCCAACGTTGAGCAGATTCGCACTGTGGCGGATTTTACCCCGCGTGACCGCTTCATGTCGGCGCTGCCGCTGTTTCACGCCTTTGGCTTAACGGTTGGCCTGTTTACGCCGCTGATGACCGGCTCGCAGGTATTTCTTTATCCCAGCCCGCTGCATTACCGCATCGTGCCGGAACTGGTGTACGACCGAAACTGCACCGTGCTGTTTGGCACGTCAACCTTCCTTGGCAACTATGCGCGCTTCGCGGCCCCGTACGATTTTGCTCGCTTGCGCTATGTGGTGGCTGGGGCGGAAAAATTGCAGGAAAACACCCGTCAGGTCTACATGGAAAAATATGGCATACGCATCCTTGAAGGTTACGGCGTGACTGAATGCGCGCCAGTGGTGGCGATTAACGTGCCGATGGCGGCGAAGGCGCATACCGTAGGCCGCATTCTGCCGGGCATGGATTCGCGTTTGATGTCGGTGCCGGGCATTGAGAAGGGCGGGCGATTGCAATTGCGTGGGCCGAATATCATGAAAGGCTATTTGCGCGTTGAGAACCCTGGCGTGCTGGAACTGCCGGTGGCGGATAATGGCGAAGGGCAAATGGAAGCGGGTTGGTACGATACCGGTGATATCGTCAGCTTTGATGAAGGCGGTTTTTGCCAGATCCAGGGTCGCGCCAAGCGCTTTGCTAAAATCGCAGGAGAAATGGTTTCGCTGGAGATCGTTGAGCAGATCGCGCTAAAAGCTTCACCGGATAAGCAGCATGCGGCTTCGCTGCGCCCGGATGGAAACCGTGGTGAAGCCTTGGTGCTGTTTACCACCGATAACGAACTGGCACGCGATTGCCTGCAAAAAGCCGCGCGTGAGATGGGTGCGCCGGAGTTGGCGCTGCCGCGTGATATTCGCGTGGTGAAACAGCTGCCGCTGCTGGGTAGCGGCAAGCCCGATTACGTTACTCTGAAGAAAATGGCGGAAGAGGAGCAGGCATGAGTGCGCGACCTGAACGCGATGCGCCGCTGATGTCGCGCAGTATGTTGGCGGTGATTGTCGCACAGTTTTTCTCCGCATTTGGCGATAACGCGCTGCTGTTTGTCACGCTGGCGGTGCTTAAAAACCAGTTTTATCCCGACTGGAGTCAGCCGATTTTGCAGATGCTGTTTGTCGCGACTTACATCCTGCTGGCACCGTTTGTGGGGCAAATGGCAGACAGTTTTGCCAAAGGTCGGGTCATGATGTTTGCCAACAGCCTGAAGCTGCTGGGCGCGCTGGTGATCTGCTTCGGCTTGAGTCCTTTCATTGGCTATACGCTGGTGGGTATTGGCGCAGCGGCTTATTCTCCAGCGAAATACGGCATTTTGGGGGAAATTACCCAAGGCGAAAAACTGGTGAAGGCCAACGGCCTGATGGAAGGATCGACCATCGCAGCGATTCTGTTGGGTTCGGTGGCAGGCGGCATTCTGGCTGACTGGAATTTGCTGGTGGCGCTGGTGGTTTGTGCGCTGACGTATGGCATTGCGGTAGTGGCGAACCTGTTTATTCCCAAGCTGCAGGCAGCACGACCCGGCCAAAGCTGGCATTTCGCGGCAATGTTACGCAGCTTTATCGCGGCTTGCCGCGTGCTGTGGCGTGACGCAGAAACCCGCTTCTCCTTACTGGGAACGAGTCTGTTTTGGGGCGCGGGTGTGACGTTGCGCTTTCTGCTGGTGTTGTGGGTACCGGTAGCGCTCGGCATCACTGATAACAAAACGCCAACTACGCTGAATGCCATGGTGGCGATTGGCATTGTATTGGGTGCGGCGGCTGCGGCGAAGCTGGTGACGCTGGAAACGGTCCGCCGCTGTATGCCTGCAGGCGTGCTGATTGGTGTGATGGTGGTGATCTTCTCAATGCAGCATTCGTTGCTGAATGCCTATTTATTGCTGATGGTCATTGGCGCGCTGGGTGGCTTTTTTGTCGTTCCTTTGAATGCGTTGTTGCAGGCGCGTGGCAAGCAAAGCGTGGGATCAGGCAATGCCATTGCGGTGCAGAACCTTGGCGAAAACACCGCGATGCTGTTGATGCTAGGACTTTACACGCTGGCGATCAAAGCAGGCGCACCGGCAGTAGCAACCGGGATTGGCTTCGGTACGCTGTTTGCGCTGTCAATTGCCGTGCTTTGGGTATGGCGTCCGAGTAAAGGTTAGATTGTGCTGGCGCTGCTATATGTTAGTGATGAGGCTGCATGTGGCAGCGTCTCCTTCCTCCGCTTCGCGGGGGAAGGCCGGGATGGGGGACAGCGCGCAGAGGAGGTCGTTTGCCCCCCACCTCAATCCTCCCCCATAAATGGGGGAGGAAGACGCTG
>Ga0160472_100115_pt1 | contig 127421 bp, 101 predicted proteins | sample HID1973M_E11MG_FD_108267 | JGI IMG/M metagenome (GOLD analysis project Ga0160472, IMG submission 108267) | Enriched mosquito-associated microbial communities from UW Madison campus, WI, USA - HID1973M_E11 MG | ecosystem: Host-associated > Arthropoda: Insects > Digestive system > Unclassified ... | reverse complement strand
GGAGCAAAGTATTCCTGTACTGTTAGAAGGCACTAATGATTTTGTTGGTTTGGCCCAAACAGGAACAGGAAAAACAGCCGCATTTGGTTTGCCGCTGTTAGAACTAATCGATTTTAAAGTAACGAAACCGCAGGCATTAATTTTATGCCCAACACGTGAGTTATGTTTACAGATCGCTAACGACCTTAAAAACTTTTCTAAAAACGTTGCTAATGCCCACGTTGTTGCCGTTTACGGTGGCGCGAACATTATGCAACAACTACGCGAAATACGCCAAGGCGTTCAAATCGTAGTGGCCACGCCCGGCCGTATGTTGGATATCATTGGCCGTAAAGCCATCGATTTTTCAAATGTTAAATATGTTGTGCTTGATGAAGCTGACGAAATGTTAAACATGGGTTTCCAGGATGACATTAACGACATTTTATCAACTACTCCTGATGACAAAAAAACCTGGTTATTCTCGGCTACAATGCCTGCAGAAGTTCGCCGTATAGCTAAAAACTATATGGACAACCCTGTAGAATTAACTATGGGCACAAAAAACACAGGTAATGTAAACATCGAACACGAATATTATATTGTTCGTGCCCGTGATAAATATGCTGCCTTAAAACGTATTGTAGATTTCAACCCTGAAATTTTTGCCGTAGTATTTTGTAAAACCAAATTGGATACACAGGATGTTGCTGAGCACTTAATTAAAGATGGTTACAATGCTGATGCTTTACACGGCGATTTATCGCAACAACAACGTGATAAGGTAATGCAACGTTTCCGCGAGCGTAACATGCAATTGCTTATCGCTACTGATGTTGCTGCCCGTGGTATTGATGTAAACAATGTTACTCACGTAATCAATTATTCTTTACCTGATGAAATTGAAAGTTATACCCACCGTTCTGGCCGTACTGGTCGTGCAGGTAAAACAGGTATTTCTATCTGTATCATCAACTCTAAAGAATTAGGAAAAATCCGTCAGTTGGAACGCATTATTGGTAAACAATTTACCAAAGCCGAGTTACCAACAGGATTTGATGTTTGCGAAAAACAATTATTCTCTTTAGTACATAAAGTACATAACGTAGAAGTTAACAACGAACAAATTGATCAGTACATTCCTCGTATTATGGATGAATTTGCTGATTTATCTAAAGAGGATGTGATTAAACGTTTTGCTTCATTAGAATTTAACCGTTTCTTGGATTACTATTCTAAAGCACCTGATTTAAATGCAGCTGTTGGAGATGAGCGTGGTGAAAGAGGTGAGCGTGGTGAAAGACGCGGACGTGGTAGCGAAGGTTACACACGTTTGTTCATCAACCTAGGTTCTGTAGATGAATTTACTCGTGGCGATATGTTATCATTTATCTGTAACAACGGAAAAATTGCTGGCAAAAGCGTTGGTAAAATCGATTTAAAAGGCGTATTCTCTTTCTTTGAAGTAGAAGATGATGTTGCTGATAAAGTATTCGAAGGCTTTAAATCTGTAGAATTCAATGGCCGTAGTGTTCGTATCGAAAAGAGCGGAGATGGTGGTCGTGGTGAAGGTGCAGGCGAAAGACGCGGTGGCGGTGAAAGACGTAGCGGTGGTTTTGGCGGCGAGAGAAGAAGTGGCGGAGGCGGCGGTGGTTACCGTGGCGGAGGCGAAAGAAGATCTGGCGGTGGTAGCGGAAGACGTGAAGGTGGAAATCGTGAAGGTGGTGGTTTCAGAGACTTCTCTGGACGTAGCCGCGACGATAAAGGTGGAAGCAGTGATCGTCCGAGACGTGAAGGTGGAAATCGTGAAGGTGGCGATCGCAAGAAAAAATGGTAAATCACTAAACCAAATATTTTATAGCCGTTCTGATTTTTTCAGAACGGCTTTTTTGTTTTTAAAAAATAGGCTTCAATATGAGATCCGTCAGCTGAAGCTGGACGGCAATAATATAGCAATCTGTTATCAAGGATTAAAAATCCTTAGCCCCAGCAGACGGGATTACAATTCCCTACTAACTGAAGTTCTTTTGGAGCAGATTCCAACTAACCAACGGCAATGATCTTGCAATCTTCCAATCCATTCTAAAATTTATATTTTCCTCTTTGAATATATTCATTGCCGTTGACTTCAGTCAACGGATTTATATGAGCATTCGAAGCCGAACACTTACAACCCTTAAAATAAACTACACCTAAACAAAAAAATCCGATAGAAAATCAATTCTATCTGATTTTTAATAAGATATAATTCAATTAGAAATTGAAATTCAATCGAGTAAATACATAACGACCCAAGAAACCAAATTGTGGTGCCTGGTTAGGATATAAAATACCAGAGGTTCCTTGGCTGCCTAATAAAAGTTCAGCAGGATAAACATCAAAGATATTGTTTGCACCGACTGTTAACTTTAAGCTTTTAGTTAAGTTGTAACCTAGGCCTAAATCGGTAATAACACGTCCTGGTAACTCTTGCTGATTTGCAATCGTATTGGTTGGTTGAGATACCTTACCAAAATAAACGTTACGCAAAAACACATTAAATTTATCGATGCTATAATCGAAAGTTAAATTGGCTTTAATGCGAGGTACAACTTTAGTTAATAAAATTACACTTGCATCATCCAAATAAATGCTTTCTTTTCCAGCCAAAAGTGGTGAAGTATTAATCCCGCCTACCAGCGAAGTTTTAGAAATCGTACCGGCAAGGTCTGTTCTTAAAGTACCCTTACCCAAACTTGCAGAATATGAAACAACTGCATCTAAACCCTTAGTTTCTGTATTTACCGCATTTGCAAAGAAACGTGCTGTACTTGCATTGGCCTGGCGTAGGATATTGTAAATTTCCTTATCCTGTGCAGATGCACTTGTAGCATTACTTCCTGTAAAACCGCCTGTGTAAATTACACGGTTATCAATGCGGATTAAATAACCATCCACAGTAATTTTAACTTTCCCCAAATTAGAAGTAAAACCAGCACTATAACTGTTGGATGTTTCTTCTTTCAATTTAGGAATGCCTAAAAGCTGTGCTACGCGGCTATCATTTGCAAAAGTTCCAGATTCGGTAAAAATACCATCTGTAAATACAGTAGATGTTGCATTAAAATAACGCTGTTGTAATGATGGTGCTCTAAAACCACTACTAACGGCACCACGAAGTAAAAATTTATCAGAAAATTTATAACGACCAGCTATTTTAAAGTTAAGTGTCGATCCAAAATCTGAATAATTTTCAAAACGAATGGCTCCATCAACTAAAAATTTATCGGTAAAATTAACCTCGACATCACCATAAGCGGCCACAGAAGAACGGCTTACATTGGTTGCATTATCTGCACTAAAACCTGGGAAACCTTGTGCGCCACCTGTGTAAGCAACACCATTAGCGGCAAAGCGGGTAGAAATATTTCCTTTTAGATTTGGTATTAGGATTGGATTTGCAGTTGTACCAACATTAATCGCATTTCCATAATTTGCGTACGATGCTTCTTCTCCTGCTATAATTTTATAATTCTCATAGCGGTTTTCTGCACCAAAAGCAACGTTAATACCGCTTAAAGTATTTTTAAAGAAACGTGTAAAATCTAAATTGGTTGTGTTTTGAACAAAATCGTAACCACCAGCATCAAAAGATGTTGGCGATGCCGTTAACATGGATGCATTAAGCGTATTAGCAGTAGTAAAGTCGATCTGATTACGACCATAGGTGTTACTGAAATCTGCTTTCCATTCGCCTAATTTTCCACGAATACCGATAGCCAAAGACTGATCACTATTGTCTGTTACAATTTGTGGCAAAAATCCATTAGGATAAATGGTGGCATTGGTTTGAGTCAATTGTCTTGGTGTTCTGTAAAAAGCGGTAGAAGTACCATTTCTAGAGTTTAATCCTCCAAATGCATAAATTTCTGCATGATCAGCCACAGGAACCACGGCGTTTAAAAACAACGCTCCGCCACGATTTTTACTTTGTCCAATATTTGGAACAAAATCAGCACGGCTCAGTCCCCTTCTTGCCAATTCAGCATCTGTAATATCTGCGCCAGTAGGTGTTGGATATAAAGTTGGATTATTATAATCAGTAAAAATTACACCACTGTAGGGCTTGGTACGAGAAGCAAAATCTCGATAATCAAATGAACCTGTTAAATTTAAAAACCCGCCTTTATCATTTAATTTAACACCATAATTAACATTTGCCTGGGCAGTTTGACCATCTAAGCCATCAGAATGCTTGCCTGTAAAACCACCTCCGGTAATACTTGCTGTAAGTTTATTTACATCCTCATTTAAAATAATATTAATTACTCCTGCAATCGCGTCAGATCCGTACTGTGCGGAAGCTCCATCTCTCAACACTTCGATTCTTTTAATTGCCGCAGTTGGAATCGCATTTAAATCTGTACCTACTGAACCTTTACCTAAACTACCATTAATGTTAATTAAAGACGAAGTATGGCGACGTTTACCGTTTATTAAAACTAAAACCTGATCGGGACCTAAGCCTCTTAATGATGCAGGATCGATGTGATCTGTTCCATCTGTTAAATTGGCAACATTCGATGTGAATGAAGGGGCTACATAATTCAAAATCTGACTTAGCGAAACTTGCGGTGCATTTTGTGCAACTTTTTTAACATCAACTAAATCAACAGGAACGGCTGTTTCCAATTGTGAACGAGGTGCGCTTCTGGAACCAATTACCACAATTCCATCCAAATTGTTTTTATTTTCTGTTAAAACAAAGTTTAACTCTTTAGTTTCACCATCAGCAACCTTAACTTGTTTTTGTTGTGTTTGATAACCTAAGTAGCTTGCGGTAACCGAATAGGTTCCTGCCGATGAAAGCTTAATTTGATAAGCACCTTGGGCATTGGTTGCAGATTTTAAACCTTGACCATTAACTGTAATAGTTGCGCCAATAATAGTTTGGAGAGAATCGCTAACTACACCTTTAATAATTTGTGCTTTTAAGCTAAATGAAAATAGAATGAGGGATGTAAGAATAGGGTAAAGTTTTTTTCGCATACGCTGTTTGTTTTTTAAGTGAATTTATTGGTTCAAATATATAAAATAAATTAAATAGACGACTATTTAAGTAGTATTTAACTTTTTAGTGACATAGAAATTTATCATCAGGTTATTCTTTATTAAATGTAAAATGTATACATCAAAAAATATTTGTTCTTAAATTGCATTACTTTAGCAAATTATGCAGGCAAAATACATTTCTTATCAGGAAACAGGTTCCTTTTCTAAATTGGTTTTAGATTACATAAACAACCAAGAAGACCTTTCTACTTTTTATAGTTTTCGCCCTGATATGGATGGTTTGGCCAAAGCAATAGAGAACAGGCACTTTCTTGGCAATAGAAATACCTTATCTGATGTATTAAAACAACAGTACGAACATCTTAATCCTAATAAATCGGTAACAAAAAACATTGAGCTGCTGGCGCTCGATAATACCTTTACGGTTACGACAGGTCATCAGCTTAATCTATTTACTGGCCCTTTATATTTTATCTATAAAATCGTAACTACAATAAATCTTGCCATCGAGTTAAAAATCGCTCATCCCGATAAAAACTTTGTGCCTGTTTATTGGATGGCAACCGAAGACCACGATTTTGATGAAATAAACCATGTTAGTGTTGATGAAAAAAACATCAGCTGGATACAACAAACAAATGGTGCAACCGGGCGATTAAGTACGAAGACCGTCGCGGCAGCAGTTCTTGCCTACAAAGGGTATTTGGGAATTTCGAAAAATGGAAAAAGAATAGCCAAACTGGTTGAGCAAGCCTATTTAGAGCATGATAATTTAGCCGATGCCACAAGGTTTTTGGTAAATAATCTATTTGAGCGATATGGTTTGGTTATCGTAAACGCAGATGACGCCAGATTGAAAAAGCAGTTTGCAGCTATCATTACTACTGACATAATTGACGAAAATAGTTCAAAAATCATTGAAGAAACCTCTAAAAAATTAGAACAAAACGGGTATAAATCGCAGGTTAATGGCCGAGATATCAATTTTTTCTATCTGAAGGACGAACTTCGAGAAAGGATAATATTAAAGGATGGAAACTATACAGTTAACCATACCGACATCAGTTTTACTACGGAAGAACTCAAAGCTGAAATAGATGCGCATCCAGAACGTTTTAGTCCAAATGTCGTGATGCGCCCAATGTATCAAGAGGTGATTTTGCCAAACATAGCCTACATTGGTGGCGGTGCAGAGGTTGCGTATTGGATGCAACTGAAAGCTAATTTCGATTTTTATAAAGTAGATTTTCCGGTATTACTTTTGCGGAATTCAGCATTATTAATCGATAAAAGAAGTGCACAAAACATATATAGCTTAGGTTTTGAACTGGAAGATTTTTTCCTTTCTGCAGAAGAACTGAAAAACATCTGGGTAAGAAAAAATTCTACTGCACAGCTGAGCTTAGCTGACGAAACAAGAGCAATTAACAGCATTTTTGATCAGATAAAATTAAATGCTTATAAAATAGACAAAACGCTTTCTGTTTCTACGGATACCGCTAAACAGAAAACCAATCATTTATTGGCAAACCTAGAGAAAAAGCTTTTTAGAGCAGAAAAGCGCAAGCATGAAGTGGCTTTGCTTCAAATTGACAATGTGAAAAAAAGACTGTTTCCTAATGGAACACTTCAAGAAAGAATTTTAAATATTGCGCCAATGTATGTTAATTATGGAGAAGATTTTCTCTCATCGTGCATAGAAAACTTTGAGCCTTTAGGCGGCGATTTTACACTATTACTTCCTTCTTGATATTAAGTTTAAGCCTAAAAACAGCTTGGTACTTGCACAAATACCTGATACTATATTATGAATTTCATAACCTTTACCGAAAACAATCTTCGAGATTTTACCTATAATGTTTTCAAAAAAATGGGCTGTTCGGATGAGCATGCTGTTTTAGCAACCGACGTTTTAGTGCGTTCCGATTTACGAGGCATTGATTCTCATGGAGTTGCCCGTTTAAGTGGATATGTTCGCCTTTGGGAAAAGAAAAGGATAAATGCAACCCCAAATATTAAAATTATACACGAGACACCCACAACCGCTACTGTAGATGGTGATGCTGGATTAGGCTTGGTGGTTGCACCTTTTGCCATGAAAATAGCCATTGAAAAGGCAGAAAAATATGGAAGTGGCTGGGTTTCTGTAAAAAATTCAAATCACTTCGGAATTGCTGGCTACCACGCCCTTATGGCTGTTGAACAGGATATGATTGGAATTAGCATGACCAATGCAAGCCCGCTTGTAGCACCAACATATTCAAGCGAAAGATTATTGGGAACCAATCCAATGTGTTATGCTTTTCCCGCCGGAAAATATCCACCTGTTATTGTAGACATGGCTACCGCGGCTGCAGCCAATGGAAAATTAGAAATTGCTCAACGGGCAAATAAAAGCATTCCGGACGGATGGGTTCAAGACAAAAACGGAGAAAGCTCTATCAATCCGAATGAGTTAAAAAATGGTGGCTCGTTACTACCATTGGGAAGTGATAAAGATCATGGTAGCCACAAAGGTTATGGACTCGGCGCCACAGTAGATATTTTATCAGCTGTGCTTTCTGGTGCAAATTATGGGCCTTGGGTTCCACCCTTTGTTGCCTTCCTAGAACCATCTGCTAATCCTGTTGGCGAAGGTTTAGGCCATTTTTTGGGCGCCATGCGTGTTGATGGCTTTAGACCAAAGGAAGATTTTAAAAACCACTTGGATAATTGGGTCGAGCGCTTTAAAAGTGCTGAAACCGTTGATCCGGAAAAAAAAGTAATTATTCCTGGAGAGCCTGAACACGAGTTTGAAACGGAAAGAAAAATTAGCGGAATTCCGATTATTGATGTTGTGGTTAAGGATCTGAACGAATTGGCAGAAAAACTCGGGATTAAAAGCTTATCTTAGAAAGCATAAAAAAGCCGCAGATTTAACCAGAATCTACGGCTTACTAAATAAACACAGTTATAACCCACCATGCTAGGGCTGAGAATTTCTATTATGGTTTTCGATAGTGCATTCGCTTGGTTTTGATTAGCGAATGCACTATTTGGTTTTATTGTTTATCCCACCAGATTCTTCCTTTGGTATCTTGTGCGTTAATGCCGTAAGCAGCATCTTTAGCAATCATAGCTTGAATGGCAGCTGCATAATTTGCAGAATTGAGGTTAGAACCAGAACTTAAATCTAGAGAGTTTCTTCTCGGAATCAGTAAATTTTGACTGCCATCATAAAGGCTTTCTAAATACGCAATGGATGATGTACCAATTAATCCATTATTTCCCGGCCTAACATCTGTAAACTGCGGATAACCTGTTCTTTTCCACATGGCCCACGATTCTTCTGGTTGCATTAAATAGTTTACCCAAGCCTGAGAGTAAATACTTGGCAAACCTAAGAATGGCAGGTTTGTGGCAAAATTTCCAATGGTAATGTTTGCAGCATTAGGAACATTGGTAGCAATGGCAGCTGCTTTATAAGCATCGAAAGAAGCCTGAACGCCAGCATAAAACCACTGCGAAGCCGATTTACCCAAGCCATTACCTCCTTTTTGGGCAATCTCAGCCATCATAAAACAGGTTTCTGCATAGGTTAAATATGGTGTGCGCATTTTTATAGTCGATCCATCAACAAATGGCTCATCATCATGCAATAAATCTTTAGATGAACGGGCATCGAAACCTCCAAAACCACCATTTTTAATAAATAGCCTGCTTTGTATGGCAGATAAAAATCCTAGAGTTTGGGTACCGCCTGTAATTGTAAAGGTTTTAAAACGATCTCCACCGGTTGAACCATAAGCAGTACTGGCTGAAGCCGGAAAAGTATGCTTACCCCAATAACGCACTTGGTTTTCTGGTTGCAAGAGCGCTGCCTGTGCCGCAGCATCGCCTTTTTGTTGAACCACTAAATAGTTTTTGTAGTTCGTTCCAAAATCATTCTGACGAACCATAAAACCAATCCTTGGATCGTTTGTAGATTTTAAATATTCTACAAAAGGGAAAGCAGCATTGTACGAGAACAAAATCACATTGATATCATCAACATTATTATTCCAGTCGCGGGTTTGGCTGTACCCGAAAGATGCATCGTTACTAGCAATAATATTGCCTGCAAAATTATTGGCAATATCAGTAAGAACAGCTGTTAACTGAGCTGGATCACGCTTTTCGTATCTCTGTGCAATTTTAATTCTTAAGGTATTAGCAAAAGAAAGCCATTTGCCATAGTCTCCATTATAGAAGAAATCTTGCGCACCTAAAGCAAACTGACCCGTACTATTTTTTAATAGCGTAGCTGCGTCTTTTAATTGCGTATCGAAAGTTTTGTAAAGGTTGAAATCAAAGTCATAAGCTGGCAACGGATACTGAACATCGTTAAAGGCCTGAGTATAGGGAAGCGCTCCAAAAACATCAGCAACTTTCCAGGCTTGATAGGTATTGATAATCGAACAAATCGCCTTTAACCCCTGGTATGTATTTTTCTGAGCATCAGGCAGTGAATTTATTTTGGCAATGATGCGATTCATATCCCGGCCGTTTCCTGTAAAATAATCATTGTAGTAAGGGAAACCTGGATTAGGACCTGTTGTTTTTGTTGGATTCCAATAATTTCCCGCCAAACCGTTCGCATCTACACCATCTGGAACAATATATTGCATATATGTCATGGTTGATGCATATTTCTGCGAAGTATTTCCCCTTGATGTTAGATTAAAATCTGCCGTAGCACCTGTAAACAAAAATTCAGGATTGGCATCACTTAATGTTTTTGGATTGGTATTGGTATCTATCAATTCTTTTTTGCAGGATTGGCTCACCGCAGCTAAAGCAATCAATCCCAGTATATATTTATTTATCGTTTTCATTTTTCTAAGGATTTGCACTATAAAGTAATGTTTAAGCTAACCGAATAATTTCTGTAAAACGGTACACCACCAGTAATATATGGTCTGAAAGGATCGTTACTTTGGATAGATTCCGGATTTTGACCTCCGCTTAATGTTCTATACAAATAGCCAATATTACGAGCCGAAACGCTTAAGCGAGCACCTTTAATATGGACTTTATCCAATAAAGAGCTTGGCAAGCGGTAGCCTAAAGTAATTTCGCGAAGCATAATCCAAGAGTTTTTGGATGCAGTTTCGTTACCGTTGATGTTGGTTCCCCAGCCATAAAAAGTATTATAATAAAGAGAGGCTTTCCATGGTTCAACCAAACCTTGATCGTAAGCTTGTCTAAAGGTCATTCCACCAATACTTACTCCAGGTTTAAGCGGACTCATCTGGCCTGCATCAAAAACTGCGTCAGGAATAACACCATCATATCTTGTTAAGCCAGTATATGAATCTTTACGGGCAACACCTCCATGCTCTTGATCGCGGAAGTTTAAAGTATTTGCAGAAGTACCCTGACCTGTTGCATAACTTAATGATTCTGAATATACATAGCCTCCAAAACGACCATCAACCTGAGCAAATAAGCTTAAGTTTTTATAACGAAGAGTTGTGCTGATACCACCAGTTAAATCTGGTTCGATTTTACCAATGTTAATTCTTTTTTGATCATCTGAATAATCAGGATTAACGATTGAATAATCTGCAATATCATATTTTACAGTTGGATTGGTATTGGTTTGGCGACTGCTTACCTGAATAATCGGAAAACCTGTTGCAGGATCTTTCTTAGATGCGGCCCAAGTTTCAGCAGTTAAAACGCCAAATTCGCCACCTTCGTAAGCATAAACATTTGCACCATCATAACCACCGCTTAACTCCCATTCTTTTATGCCACTTCCAAACTCAACAACCTTACTTTTGTTGCGGGCTAAATTCACGGCAAAGTTTAAATTCCAGTCTTTGCTGCGAATTGGAGTTACATTGATCAACAACTCTAAACCTTTATTTTGGATGTTACCAGCGTTCAAGAAATTTCTGCTGAAACCTGTTTCGATTACACCAGGAACATATAATAATTGATCAAAAGTATTGGTTTTGTACCAGGCAAAATCAACATTAACAAGCTCTTTGAATAAACCAAAGTTTGTACCCAATTCTAACGAACGTTGTCTTTGAGGCTTTAAATCTAAATTTGGTTTAATATCTGCATTAATCTGCGAAGCGCTACCAATGGTTTGGTTATTGTTGTTGTAGATTACACCAGGAGCATAACCTGCGCCAGTTGCATAAGGACCTGCAACACCAGCATTACCCACATAAGCCAACGAGGCTCTTAATCTTCCACTTGATAACCAGTTAGGCATATCGGCTTTTAAATGGTCATAAAAACCATAAGATAAATTTACCGATGGATAAAACACGGAGTAATTGTTCGCTCCAGCAACAGCGTATGGATAGGTTAATGTAGACAACCAATCATTACGTCCAGTAATCTCTAAATTTAAATATTCCTTATAGTTTAAATTTAATACAGCACCCAAACCAATGGTTTTTGTATTTGCTGTACGGGCACCTGGATAATTTACACCATTGTAACTATAATTGTAATAATAGTTTTTTTGAATATCGTTTACGGAGTTTGCAGGGAAAAATTGATTGGGTACTGCCAAACCACCATTTGTATTTACACCATAGTTTTCTGATAAACCATTTCCATAAATTTCGTTTAATAATCTAAGATCTATATTTAAATCATTGTTCATTACTTTCTTAGCTGCATGAGCCATGAATAAAAGCGTGTAATCTGTTGAATAATTTCCTCTACTTGCATATTCGCCACCTGCATTATTCTTATCATTACCGTAGTTCTTAGTTTCTTCGTAAATTTTTAGGAAGTTAACATTTGCCCTACCCGATAAATCCAACCAAGGTGTAACCTGAGCCTTCAACTGTGCATAACCTAAAAATGAATTTTCGTTTTTACGATAATTGTTTTTATCAAATACAGAGAACGCGGCGGTAACACTGCTTAAATTTCCAAATACGCCAGCGCTATTAATCGAGTTATCTGCATTGCGGTAAGTTGCACGCCAATCGTTATAATCTAGGTTACGTGGCAAATAATACGTATTAAATGCCAAGTTCGATCCGCCTCCATAAGCATATCTACCTTGATTAAAGTAATTAGATGTAGCCGTATTTGCATAGTTAATGCCAATTTCTGTAGAGAAAACCTTGTTTAAATCGCCACCTACTTTAATATCGAAGGCGTTTCTTTTTAAACCATTATTTGGCAACATACCCTTGCTCGAATTATTTGAATAGGATAAACGATAGTTGAATTTATCGTTTGCGCCGCTTAGAGAGATGTTGTTATTGATGAAGTTTCCATCCTGATAAAAAGCTTTCCAGTTTTCTGGCTGAGCAACATAAGGAGTCATTCTAGAGTGATCGTAAATTACAGGGTGTAACGTTCCATCAAAAGCTGGACCCCAGCTGCCAACAGTATTGGCCTGAGTTCCATCTGGTGCAAAATTACCTTCTCTGGTTAACGCACTTCCCTGCCCATAAGTATTTTGAAACTCCATTGGGCTTTTATAAATATTTGAGGTTTGATAAGTGGAATTAACCTCAATACCTAATCCGTTACCGGCTTTACCTTTTTTTGTTGTGATCACAATTGCTCCATTTAAACCACGAGAGCCATACAATGAGGTAGCCGCCGCCCCTTTTAATACTGTAATCGATTCGTAATCATCGGGATTTAAATTCTTTAATTGCGAACCCCCATCAGTATCATCTGCATTTACAATGTTGTTTTGGAGTACGTTTCCATCAACCACAAAAATTGGCTGGTTATTGGCCTGGCCAGGGGTAGAACCCAAAACCTTAGCACCACGAATTTGGATAAACGGAGAAGTTTGAACACCCGCCGCACTCATTACGTTTACATTAACCCCGGCAACTTTTCCTTGTAAAGCTGTAATTGGGTTAACCGTGTTGGTTCTGGTAATGTCTTCGCCCTTAACGGTAGTAACGGCATAGCCAAGATTTTTATTCTCCTTGATAATACCTAATGCTCCAACTACATTTACCTCACTAAGTTCGTTTGCATTATCTTTTAAAGTTATATTAACTGAAGATTGACTGCCTACAGAAATTTCCTGTTTTGCAAAACCAATGGCCGAAAAAACCAGTACTTCATCGGTATTTGCTGAAATAGAAAATTTACCGTTTGCATCGGTTTGAGTACCCCTATTTGTTCCCTTAATGGAAACACTTACACCTGGCAGGGGTCCAGATGCTTCCCTTACCGTTCCGGTAATGGTTTTTTGTGCAAAAGCTGTTATTGTTAAAAAAGTTAACAACAATATACTTAAACACTTTAAGTACATTTTTTTCATAATTGTTTTTTAGTTTAGAATTGATTAGTTGTTTATTTGAAGGATGTAGTTTTTTTATTCTTTTATAGTTGTTGTGTTGGTTATATTATTCAAATTGGCTATGCTCTAATATTAAACTTGCCGCCGCCAAAAGTTCAGCATCATTGGCTAGGCTTGATAATTTTATGGTAGTTTGCTCTGCAATTCGTGGTATGCAGAATTCGTTTATAGCCTGCTGGATAGGTGGCAATAACATTTTTCCAGCCTTTGCTCCTCGCCCGCTCAGTACAATACTTTCTGGATTTAGAATATGAATAAGTGTGGCCAATCCTTTTCCAATCTGAAATGCTGCATTAGATAAAATGGAAATGGCTAAAGGATCCCGATTAACCACAGCATCCAAAAAATGATCTCCAGGATGTTTGCTCTTATCTTTAAAAAGCTCTTGCATGCTAGATTCTGCTCCATCAGCAACTGCTTTCTCGGCTTTTTGAGCCATTACCAAAAGTGAGGTATCAACTTCTAAGCATCCGCGTTTTCCACATGAACATAGGTTATTGCTATCCGATAACGGAATGTGACTAAACTCGCCTGCATAGCCACTGCTGCCTCGATAAAGCTTACCATTAACTATCATTCCTAAACCAGTGCCCCACCCAATGTTAACAACCATCACGTCTTTTAAATCAATAGCCTCCCCAAAGTTGAGTTCGGCTAAAGCAATTAAACTAGAGTCGTTATCAATGTAAACCGGCATGTCCATTTTGAATGATAAATAGGATTGCAAAGTCGTTCCGCTTTCTACTTTTAAATAAGAATAATTTATTCCCTCCTCGGCATTTACGAAACCAGGCATCCCGATTCCTACACCGATAATATCATGATTAGAGAGACCGGAAATTTTTATACTTTTTTTAATAAACTGAATTAAGCGATCGGCATTATTAGCTTCATCGGTCATATCAAAGTCTAGCATTTGAATGGGAATTACCGTGCTGCTAGATAAATCATAAATGGCTAACCTGGTAATTAACTGATCCATTGCAACAGCAACGATATATTTTTTGTGATTTGGGTTTAGCAAATAGGTTAATGCTCTTCTTCCGCCTGTTGACGGCGCCAAGCCTTGCTCTAGAATATAACCTTCATTAATTAGTCCATTAACAGCAGAGGTAACTAAAGGAAGGCTTTTTTGTGTCAGTTTACTTAAATCGGTTAGCGATAATACTTTTTTATAGTATAGGTGTTTAATAATATCCGCCCGAAGACGTTGACCTTTCTCTATTATTACCGACATGTTTATTTGATTATTAAACAAACTTAAAAAATAATTTCAAAACATTACACAACTTATTAATTTTTTTTAAAAGTATTTTTAAATAAAAAAAAAGGCTTACGTTTCCGCAAGCCTTTGATTTATAGATAATAAATATTAGTGGATTCCTTTGAACAATCTACTCCATCGAATTTTGCTGAAGAAAGATCCATCTCCATCCCAGCTCATCCAAATAAATAATGCCTTTCCAACTACATGATCTTCCGGCACAAAACCCCAATAACGCGAATCTGCAGACTGATGTCTGTTATCACCCATCATCCAATAATAATTCATTTTGAATGTGTAAGAAGTAGCTATTTTATCATTGATGTACCAATCGTTGCCTTTTTTCTCCACCTTGTTACCTTCGTAAGTTCTAATTGCTCTGTAATATAGAGGCATGGTATTGCTGTCAATCTGAACCGTCCAGCCTTTTGCAGGGATTTTTATCGGACCAAAGTTATCTACGTTCCAAACACGTTTTGGATCGTGTGGAAATAAACCACCATCAGCACCCGGGGCTTCTGGAGCCATAGTTATCGATTTTACAAAATCTAACTTTTTAACTTCTTCAGCAATTTCTGGAGATGAGTTCGCGATATATGTATCAGCAGAAACCTGTTGCATCTCGGCCGTTTTCAGCCCCAAATCTTCAAAAACACTGAAATTAACATTAGGCGTTTTCAATTCGATTTTATACGGCATCATACCTGTACTTTTAATCGGCTCGTCTTTGCCATTTACATTGGCAATGCCGTTTTTCATGCTGATCACATCGCCAGCAATTCCAATGCAACGCTTAATATAATTCTCGCGTTTATCAACTGGCCTACTGGTAACATGATATTGGGTATTGATGGCTTCTCTTCCGCTTTGTCTAACCAGATCATAATAACTTGGATTTTGATTTTCTAGCGCAACGGTATCTCCTTCTGGAAAATTGAAAACCACAACATCGTTTCTTTTAATTTCTGATAATCCAGGTAAACGATGATATTTCCATTGAACGCCATCCCAATATGCTTTTGTGCCTGTAATTGGCATGGTGTGATGCGCAAAAGGGAAAGCAACTGGTGTCATCGGAATACGAGCACCGTAATTAACCTTGCTTACAAAAAGAAAATCGCCAACCAATAAAGATCTTTCCATAGATCCTGATGGAATGGTATACGCCTCAATAAAGAAAACACGAATAATTGTTGCTGCAACTACAGCAAATACAATAGCATCTACCCATTCGCGGGTTTTGGTTTTTTTCTTTTTTTCGGCATTATTTTTTTTCTGCCAGAACTTGTAATTCATATTTTTTATTTAGTTAGCCTCACCCCAGCCCTCTCCAAAGGAGAGGGAGCGCAAAGCGGTAATATTTAATGCCTATATATCCTTCAGCTTTAAGCTTTGGTCTTTAAGCTTACTTATTCAAATATATCAGTAATACTGAAAAATCCTTTTTTATTTTGAAGCCACTCTGCTGCTACAACTGCTCCCAAAGCGAAACCTGCCCTATTGTGTGCCGTATGCTTAATTTCTATCTCATCAACCTCACTGCTGTAAATTACGGTATGTGTTCCAGGAATGTTTTCAATTCTATGCGATTCGATTAACAGCTGATCTGCTTTTGGAAATAATTCTACATCAGTTCCAACCGTTTCATTTAGCCATTCATTTTTGCGATCTAAATTATCAACTATCCCCTCAGCAAGCGTAATGGCTGTTCCACTAGGGGAATCGAGCTTCTGTGTATGGTGAATTTCTTCTACCTGAACTTCGTAAGCCGGATAATTATTCATCAGCTTTGCTAAAGCTTGATTGATTTTAAAGAACAAATTAACCCCAATACTGAAGTTAGACCCATACAGCAAAGTATTGTTACTTGTATTACATTCGTTTTTTACTTCCTGTAATTTACCATACCAACCCGTGGTACCTACAACAATTGGAACACCTGCATCAAAACAGGTATCTACATTATGAAGAACTGAATCTGGTGTACTAAAATCAATCGCCACGTCAGCATTTTTTAAATTTTGACGGGTCAGGTCTTCTTGATTATCTATTGAGATTTTTAAAACGACTTCGTGTCCGCGTTCAAGGGCAAATTTTTCGATAATCTGTCCCATTTTACCATAACCTAAAAGCGCAATTTTCATGGTTTATAATTAAAATGTTAGGGAAAGTTTTAAGGCTGGTGTTGCATTAAAACCATACATAGTGTTAGAATTGATCATTGATGGAAGCACCTTGAAAGATAATTTATCATCAATATTAAAGAAGTGCAAACGGGCTGCAACATACGCATCGATAATATTTGCAGCATAAAGTAAACCATAAGAAAACAATACGATTTGTCCGTTACGGTTATAAGTACTCTTGGCAGATGTTATTCCCGCATCCGAATATCTGGATAGCTCTGGATTTCCAGTTACAGTTTTGTCGCCCAAATTCCTAGCTTCCCTGTATTGTGCTTCTTTTAAAAAGATGTTGTAGTTTTTTCGACTATCTATGTAAGAAACCGTTAATGCAGTAAAGCCACCATAAATGGCCACAATTTTCCCTATGGTATATACTTTTTGGAAAGCCTGACTTTTACCAGCTCTGGTTCCATAGCCATCGTTAAGCAACTGGATGTTATAAATCTGCCCTAAGCCAGGAAAAATCATTGATCTAAAAACTGCCTTGCGACCGGCAACTTTACCTGGATTAACATATTTAGCCTTCATGGAATCCTGTCGAGTCATTGGCTGTTTAACTTTCGTTTTAGCTGTATCAACCGGTTTTACCGTAGAATCCTGAACCTGAGCTGACGCCCGGTTTACAAGAAAAAATGCAAACAAAGAAAGCAGTATTAAAAATTTGCCCTTTTGCATTACCAGTCTAATAATTCTAAAATTCTATTCAAGTCATCATCACTCATAAAAGGAATTTCTATTGCTCCCTTACCGTTTTGACTAACCTTTAGTTTAACACGGGTTGCAAATTTAGATGCCAGATCATCTTGCAGTTTTTGATATTGAAAGGAAACCCCTTTTACTTTAGGTTTGTCTTCTACCTTAAGAGGTGCATGTTGCAAGTTGCGAACCAGCTCTTCTACCTTACGAACCGATAAACCCTTATCTAAAATTTCTTGGTGTATAAACAATTGCTTATCTACACCATCAACATTAATTAAGGCACGGGCATGCCCCATGGAAATTCTTTGATCGCGGATTGAAGCCTGTATGGCTGGTGGAAGTTTTAATAAACGCAAATAATTGGTAACCGTTGTACGATTTTTACCAACACGCTCGCCCAGTTGCTCCTGTTTCAAGCCTACTTCATCAATCATTCTTTGGAAACTCAAAGCAACTTCGATTGCATTTAAATTTTCACGCTGAATGTTTTCAATCAGCGCCATTTCCAACATCTGTTGGTCGTTAGCGCTGCGAATATATGCCGGAATCTGAGTTAAGCCAGCAAGTTTCGATGCTCTAAATCTACGCTCACCAGAAATTAGCTGATATTTATTGGCACTAATTTTTCTAACTGTAATTGGCTGAATAAGGCCTTGTACTTTTATCGAATCTGCAAGTTCGTTTAAAGCAACTTGATCAAATTCTGTACGTGGCTGGTATGGATTGGTTTCAACTTCAGTTAAACTTACGTGACTGATATTGCCAATCTGCTCAGTTTCGCTAACAGCATTTACCTGCTGTTTCGGCGGATGAGCGGATTCGCTATCATCTAAAAGCGCACTTAACCCTCTTCCTAAACCTGTTTTTCGCTGAAAAGATGTCATCTATAAATTTATAATGTTGCTGTACCTATGTTTTCTTCCTCTTTCAACAAGCCGTTTTTCTTTACAATTTCACGGGCAAGGTTTAAGTAATTTATGGCGCCTTTGCAGTTTGCATCGTGCATAATTACCGAAACACCATAACTTGGAGCCTCACTCAAGCGTGTATTTCTTTGAATAATCGTATCGAAAACCAACTCGTGGAAATGTGTTCTAACCTCTTCTACAACTTGGTTCGATAAACGTAAGCGTACATCGTACATGGTTAATAGAATCCCTTCAATTTCCAGTTCAGGATTTAAACGGTTCTGCACAATTTTAATTGTGTTTAATAATTTCCCTAAACCTTCCAATGCAAAATACTCGCACTGAACCGGAATAATTACAGAATCCGCAGCCGTTAAAGCGTTAATGGTAATTAAACCCAATGATGGAGAACAATCGATGATGATAAAATCATATTGATCTTTAATTTTCTCCAAAACCGCTTTCATTTTGTACTCGCGGTTGTTTAAGTTAATCATCTCTATTTCCGCACCCACTAAATCGATGTGTGCAGGCAATAAATCTAAATTTGGTGTATCCGTTTTCTGAATCGCTTGTAAAGGATCGATATCGTTAATGATACATTCGTAAATACTGTCTTTTATATTTCTCGGATCAAAACCGATACCTGAAGTCGAATTTGCCTGAGGATCAGCATCTACCAATAAAGTTTTATATTCTAATACGGCCAAACTAGCAGCCAGGTTTATAGATGAAGTTGTTTTACCAACACCACCTTTTTGATTTGCTAATGCAATAATTTTGCTCATCTATATCTCCGAAATTTACTTAACGTTTATTTGGGCTGTGTAATTTATGCCTTTTAATCGGCAAAAAGTTCTATTTTTGCGTTGTTTACGCCCTTTTTCTCAATCAGCTAAGATACAAACTATATGGCAATTTTAGCAAAATGGGTATTCGGGTTTTAAACATCTTATTAACAATTACGCATGGTTACAATAATAGCCGCTACCAATAGGCCCAATAGCAATACGCTAAAAGTTGCTAAATATTACCAGCAACAACTTAAATTAAAAGGTGTAGAAGCTGGCTTATTTAGCTTGGAGCACTTACCCATCGATGTTTTAAATACCGATATGTATGGCAAAAGATCAGTTGAGTTTCAAAGAATCCAGGATCTGATTAACGAAACAACCAAGTTCTTATTTGTTATGCCCGAATACAATGGAAGTTATCCAGGTGTTTTAAAAGTACTTATTGATGCCTGCAATTTTCCTGATAGCTTTTACGATAAAAAAGCGGCATTGGTAGGTGTTTCTTCTGGCAAATACGGCAATATTCGAGGCGTAGACCACTTTACAGGGGTTTGCCATTATGTGCATTTGAATGTTTTACCACTTCGTTTGCACATCCCAAACATTAAAAGCGAGTTAGATGCCAACGGCAATTTGATTCAACCCGATACCATAAAATTTACCAACGAACAAATTGATAAGTTTATTAAGTTTTAAACAAGAATTTCAAGATTTTAGGATTTGAACAATTCTATTTGATCTGCGTTTTTTATCTGCGAAAATCTGCGGGAGAATTTTATTTTTTTTAAAATTAGAAAATCAAAACCTGTTTTTCAGTTTAAACGCAGCCCTACTTTCCGCTTTACTCGTTGCACTCGTGTCCGCTTCAATTAGGTTTATTTTACTCGGGACATTGCAAGAAACCTCAGTTGGCTTCCCTAAAATTTTGATAAATTCAAGTCGTTATTAAGCTCCAAATCTAATCCACTTATCCCCCTCATGCCCAAAAATAAAAGAGCCGGGATGCAACATTTCAGCAATATCTTCAATTAACGAAACCGCATTTTCGGCAGTTTTCATGCGGTTAACATCATCATTTAATAAGATAATTCTATTATTTTGAACAGCTTGCCAATCGGCGTCCAAAACCGTTGGTACTTCTCTCATCAAATCGGTCAGTGTTTTTCCGGGTTGATAATAAATGATAAAAACAGCACTCAAAATATCCGACTCGATCATCCCGCCCGCCTGTGCAATTTCTTCAGATAAAAAATAACTTGGGTTATTATTTACATCCAAACAAGCTACGGGCATTTTATCCATAAACTTAATTTTATGCTCCACTAAATCTAAACGTTCCTGTAATTCTTCTTGTTCGGTAGCGTTAAGGCCAATAAATAAATCGTTTAAAAAAGACATCTGCATTAAATTTATTAATTTGTGCAAAAATAACATTCCTTAACTCATGCGAGGCTCATTTAGATATATTTTTTGGTTTTTCTGTGCAATTACCCTTGTTTCCTGTAAAGATAAATCAGACCATAAAGACAAAAAAACATTTAATATTAATCTTGATCAAGGCTTAACTTCCCTAGATCCTGCCTTTGCCCGAAATCAGAATGCAATTTGGATGACCAATCAAATCTTTAATGGTTTGGTACAGATAGATTCTTCCTTGCAAACCATTCCATGTATTGCAAAAACCTGGCAAGTATCTGAAGACGCCTTAACTTATACCTTTAACCTGCGGAATGATGTTTACTTCCACGATGATCCGATTTTTAAAAACGGCAAAGGCAGAAAAGTAACTGCAAGTGATTTTGCTTATAGTTTTTATCGATTAATTGATCCTAAAGTGGCTTCATCCGGAGGTTGGATTTTCAGCGATAAGGTTAAAGATCAAAAAAACTTTATAGCGCTGAACGATTCTACTTTCCAGATTAAGCTGGTTCGTCCGTTCCCTCCGTTTATGAGCTTACTTACCACACAATATTGTTCTGTAGTGCCCAAAGAAGTTGTGGAGCATTATGGAAAAGATTTTAGAAGTCACCCCGTAGGTACAGGTCCCTTTAAATTTAAATACTGGAAAGAAAGCGAGATTTTGGTGCTTTTAAAAAACGAACATTATTTCGAAAAGGATAACAAGGGTATACAATTGCCTTATCTAGATGCCTTAAAAGCATCTTTTATAACGGATAAACAAAGCGGTTTTATGAGTTTCTTAAAAAAGGATCTTGATTTTTATTACAATGTTGATGGAAGTTACCGCGATGACATTTTAACCAAAAGCGGCAAAATGGCCTCAAAATATAAAGGCAAATTTACCTTGACCAAAAGCCCCTACCTATGTACAGAATATGTGGGTATTTTGGTCGATTCATCATTAAGTATTGTAAAAAATTCTCCCTTGAGAATTAAAAAAATTAGACAAGCCATTAATTATTCTATCGATCGGGATAAGCTGATCAAATACCTAAGGAACGGAATTGGAATTGCGGCAACATCTGGATTTATTCCTAAAGGAATGCCCGGATTCGACAGTTTAGCCGTTAAAGGTTATGCATATAACCCAAAGTTGGCAGCAAAATTATTAGCCGAAGCTGGTTTCCCTGAAGGTAAGGGACTAACCGAAATTACATTAAACACCACAACAACTTATAAAGATTTGATCGAATTTATCCAGGGTGAACTCACCGCTATCGGAATAAAAACCAAAATTGATGTGAGTCCAAGCGCCAGTTTACGCGACTTAATGTCTAAAAACAACGTAAACTTTTTCCGGGGTTCTTGGTTGGCAGATTATGCAGATGGCGAGAATTTCCTATCTATGTTTTATTCAAAGAACAAAGTTCCCTACGGACCAAATTATACCGCTTTTTATAATAATGATTTCGATAAATTATTCGAAAAAAGTTATTACGAGCCAGACAACGAAAAAAGATTTAAGCTTTATCGCCAAATGGATCAGATGGTTATGGATTACTCCCCTGTTGTTCCGCTGTTTTACGATCAATCTGTTGTGATGCTGCAAAACAACATTTCGGGTTATGCTTTTAATCCTTTAAGTTTAATGATATTAAAACGCATCAAAAAACAATAGAGCCAAAATTCTACATCCAAAACCAAAATAAGCTTAGGTTTTTGGCCACAGATAAAACAGATTTTACCTGAACAATAATTAGATACAGGAAAACATGAATTGCTTATTTTTCCATCAATTTCCGCTTCAAAAATTCAGCGGTTGCTTCGCTTACTTTTAGCCCATTAGAAAATTTCATCCAATGGTGCGTATCGTCAGGAATGGCTAAAAACTCGAATTCGAACTTTTTATCTTGAAAGCGTTTAGCCAAATCTACGCTCTGACTGTAAGCCACATTGCGATCATCATCGGCGTGAATGATTAAAGTTGGAGAAGTCCAGGTATTTAAATAACTCATGGGCGATGATTCTGTTGCAAGCTTGGCCGCCAAATCGGCATCTGGAGCCACCTCCTTACCTTCGGCATTAAAATTACTAAAACGGTTGTTTACGCCATGGATATCAACCCCAGCTACGAAAAGCTTTGAATCCTTTCCTAAAGCAAGCGCCGTTAAATACCCGCCATAAGATCCTCCATAAATTCCGATTTTTTTATTGTTTACATTTGGCTGATTGGCCAACCACTCTCCAGCGGCTTTAATATCCTGATACTCTGAAGCACCTTGCGCCCCAGCATTCGCCGGTTTATGAAAATCGTAACCGTAACCCAAACCTAAGCGATAATTAACAGACAAAACGGTAAAACCCAAATTAACCAGATACTGATTTAAAGCATAATCAATTGAATAATAATCCATTGGATTCCAACCTAAAAACATTTGGCGTTGTGGCCCTCCATGTACATATAGAATTGCCGGAGTCTTTCCAGTAGATTTTTGTGGTGTAAACAACTGTCCATAAACAGTTTTTCCATCAGCAGCTTTAAAGCTTACATGCTTTGGCACCACCAATTTTTTTGTTGGAAAATCAGCCGGAATAAGCTCTTCACCGATTAATTGAATTGATTTTTTATCCGGTAAAAGTGCCGGTAAAAGTGGTCTTTGCGCTGTAGAACTTAAGCAAGCAACAGTTGCGTTATCAGCCAACATTACCGGATAAGCCTCTATTCCTTTTCCTATGCTTAAAGCTTGCATTTCTGCATGATCAACCGAAACCTTATAAATATGTCTCCTATCCAAATCATCAGCATCAGCGCCCGTGTTTGCACTGAAAACAATCTGTTTCTTATCGGTACTGAGCTTAACATTTTCTACTGCAAATTCGCCAGTGGTTAATAATAATCTTTTGGTTCCATCCGGATTTATCGAATACAAATGTGGCCAGCCGTCTTCATAAGAAGAAAACACAATCTTATCCTTTGCCCAGAGTAAATTTGCACCTCCATCAATCGATGGGTAAGAACCTCTAATGGTTTCTGGCGCTTTCCAAATCTGCTTGCCTTGATTACTTTCTACATTTGCTACCCATATTGCCCAAGGCTGATGTTTCTTAGACAAGATTGAATCGGCAGCACCGCTACTACCGGGTGTTCTTATAAACGCAATCGCTTTTCCATCTGGCGACCAAACTGGAGCATTATCTTTAGAAAAAGCTGGCAAAACCCATTGTATTGGCGTCTCCTGATTTTCGTAAATACCAATAAATGAATGATCTACACGATTGGAAACAAATGCAACCTTTTTCCCATCAGGTGACCATTTGCAGGAACCATTGATACCTTTAGCGTAAAATAAATTTTTAGCTGGCGAAGAGCCATCAACTGGGCTTATCATAACCTGTCCAGTTTTTACAAAAACAATTTGATCGCCATTTGGAGAAATTATCGGATTATCGCCCTCGGCAATTGTGTTTGTTTTTCCGCCTGAAAATGGAATTGTAAACACCTGCATTTTTGGCGCAATGGGCGATGACGAAGCATTTACTGGTCCGCCGTCTCTTCCACCATGATCACCGCCACGAACAAAAACAATCCATTTTCCATCTGCAGAGATAGAAAGACTGGTTAATTCCTGGCCATCATCATAATTGTAATCGGTTATTTTAGTGATTTTATAATTTGGTGCCTCAGCGGTATAAATATTTCTCTTACCCTGCTCGTTTGCTGCCCAAGCAATTTTATTTCCAACTGGAGAAGCAACCAACTGCGAAGGAAATGGATAACTTAAAACCGATTTTAAGGAAAAAGATTGCGCAAATATTTGTGCAGAAGCAAAGAGACAGATGAATAATAATAGAGATTTCTTCATTGTTTATTATTTTGAGATAAATTATAAAAAAAAGCCCTAATGCAATTGGCATTAGGGCTTTTATGGGCATTTTTTATAAGATTGTTACTGATCCCACCAAAGTTTGGTTGTTCTTGGAACCTCTGCCGGAACATTTGCACCATTTTTACTTCTTTCACCTTGTGGATAATCGTTACGGCGGATAAAAGTTGGCAAAGTTACGTTTACAGGAAGCGTAAAATCTTTATACTGATAATCGTAACGACGAGCATCGTTCCAAGCTTCTGGATTTAAATATGTTGCAATATATTTTTCTTTAAAAATTAAATCTTTGGTTAAAGCAGCTGCACCAACCGCTACTCTAGGATCAGCTAAATAAGCAATTCTTCCAGCATCAGTTGCAGGCACTTGAAACTTATCCATGTTCGCATTAATACCGGCTAAGTAAGCGGCGTATGCTCTTGGTTTATCCGTTGGAAGCGCAGCTTCGGCTTCAATAAACTTTAACTCGGCATATGTAACAATAAATATCGGAGAGGTATTGCCTGTCCAAGTAGAATTTACCGAAATATAGCATTCATCTTTTGTAGTGTTTGCACCTGGCAATCTGTTCCCTGCTCCATTAACTGTACCGATATAAACATTATTTACAGTCTTATCGGTAATTTTTGCAATTCGTGGATCGAGAATTCCATAAGTGGTTCCATTTAATGCATCAATCAATTGCTCTGATAGCCAACCACCAAGAGATTGTGACGCGTTAGCAACAGCTACACTGGCCCAAAAATTACGAACGGTAAAGGTTGCCATTTGTGCATCTTCGGCATTTGATGCAAATGAACTGCTTACGGCAGATAGAACATTTGCAGCATTAAACGACGATGTTTTGCTTACTTTAATTAATAATCTAGCCTTTAATGCATAGGCAAACTTTAACCAGTTGGCACGTTCTGTAGTTGCGTTCGAGCCATAAATCAAATCGCTGGCTGCGGTTAATTTAACGGTAGCATTGGTTTTTGCAAGTTCTGTAATCGCCTCATCAATAAGCGCCATACTTTGGTTGTAAACATCTTGTTGCTTATCGTATTTTGGCGTAAAATTCGCACTGTTAAATGCTTCAGAGAAAGGAGCATCACCAAAAAGATCATTCACCATAATTAAATTATAAGCAATAAGTACATCGGCAACACCTTTATACTCACTTGATCCTTGTGTTACGGCTAGTTTTTTCATTTCATTTGCATCTGCCATAGCAAAGTAAAGCGCATCCCAAGTTCCCGAAAAATCAATAGACTGATAGGTATCACTTGCTGCACTTGCAGATGGATTAGCCGTATACTGAACATAAGGCGTAATGGTACTGGCCACATTATAATTATTAACACCAGCTTTTGCGGTTGATGTTGCCAGTAATGATGCCAGTGTTGGAGAAGTTACCTGATTCGGGTTTTGAGCCACTTTATCAAAGTAAGCGTCTTTACAGCTTTGCAAGCCTAATGTTGCTGCTAAAGCTGAAAACAATGTGTATTTAAATATCTTTTGCATCGTAATTCTTTTTTAAAAACCTACATTAAGAGTAAACATAATTGTGCGGGCTGTTGGATAAGTAAATCCAGCTGAACCATCGTTGTTACTTGCACTATCGTAAGAACTGGATTCTGGATCTACACCATAGTATTTGGTCCATAACCATAAGTTGTTACCTGTAACAGAAACCGTAGCGTTTTTAATCGCGTTTTTAGGTAACCAGTTTGATGGCAGATTGTAAGACAAACTAGCAGATCTTAAACGTACCCATGAAGCGTCCGTAACAAATGGTTCTGAAACGTTTCTGTAAAATCTACGGTAGTAACCTTCGCCATAATCTACTCCATCAGGACCGAAACGCTGGCCCAACCAAACTGCTTTTGTATTTGGTGTTCCATTGGCCAAAAATCCTTCAAAAGTTCTAAATGATCTTCTATCTGCGGTGTAATCAGGTAAACCGAAGGCTGAATAAAAATCTTCTAGCCAGTTGTATTTTTTGAAGCCTAAACGTGCATCAAATAATAAATTTAAGCTAACTCTTTTATAAGTAAAGTTGTTGCCTAAACCCATAATATACTTAGGCTGAGAATTTCCCAATATTTTTTGTTTACCACCAGAAATAATTGGAAAACCATCTGCACCAATTAACAAAGGAAGATTTTTATCCAAGAAGTTTGGATCTTCTGCCTGGCTTCCGTAATATCTATTGAAATAGGTTCCATATATATTACCGAATGATTCACCCTGAACCAGTTTCATGGTTACACCGGCATTTCCATACCCTCTTGCGGCACCATAAATAATATCAGTTGGCAGATATAAAATTTTATTTCGATTTGCTGAGAAGTTTAGGTTAACATCCCATTTAAAATCTTTACCAACAATAGGTTTACCATTTAAAACAAGCTCTACACCGCGGTTACGGATGTTACCCGCATTAATTGATGTAGTTACATAACCTGTTGCCGATGAAATTTGAGCCTGAACGATTTGATCCTTACTTAACGAGTAGTAATAAGTGAAATCGAAACCTAAACGATTATTAAAGAACGACATTTCTAAACCAGTTTCATAGGTATTGGTAAACTCTGGACGAAGATTTGGATTACCCAAATTGGAAGCAAGTGTTAAACCAGTTGTTCCGGTTGGCAAGCCAGAGTATGGACTAAAACCAGATGAAGCAGCACCATAAATTGGTGCATCTTTACCAATTTTGGCATAAGATAATCTAAGCTTGGCTCTTGTAATTTCTTTTGGCAATTTAAATTGATCAGAAAACACATAACTCAAACTGGCTGATGGATAGAAGAATGATCTATTATCGGCAGAAAGTGTAGAGGTAACATCTGTTCTTCCGGTTAAGGTTAGGAAAAGATAATTTTTATATTCAAAAGTTGCCTCGCCAAAATAACCCACTAATCTTTTTTGTCTGATCGATTGTGAAGTGGTAATGGTTTTCGCATTACCCAGATTGAAGAAGTTATAAATGGTTAATTGACTGCCTAAAGTACCGATATCTTTTAAACGTGTATCGTACATTTCCTGTCCTAATCTTAATGTACCTGTTAAGTCATTGGCTAATTTTGAAGTTAATGTTGCAACAAAAGTTCCATTTAAGGTTCTAACTTTTGAATTATACTCGCCATAAAAACCTTGGTCGTTATCATAAACTTGCTCTCCAGCAATGCCCATTGGACCTGGTGCAGTTCTAACACGGTTATCATTATAAGTATCTAATCCAAAACGATAAGAAAAACTTAACCATTTAGCAGGATCGTATACTAAGGATGCGCCTCCGATAAAGCGATTTACATCTCCTTTTAATTGATTGGTTTCAGTTCCCCAGATAGGATTATTGGTTCCGAAATATTTTTGAGTTCCGTTGTCATTAATGTAATCAGCAACATCATATCTAGGCGACCAATAAGCTAAACCTTCACCAAATCGATCTGCACTATAGCTAAAACCTCCAGAATTGTTAAAATTCATATTGATTGATGCCTTGAATTTTGGACTAATTGTAATATCTGTATTTAAGCGACCAGATAAATTTTTATAATCTGTATTAGGCATCATCCCTTTTTGATAAAACTGCGAAACAGAAGAAAAGAATTTTATGGCATCACTTCCACCCGTAACGGAAACAGAATTTTTTACTTGTTGGCCAGTTCCAAATGCACGATCATAATTATCAAATAATTCATCTGGATGTGTTGGATCTAAAAGCTTAGCTTCTGCAATGGTAGGACCCCATGCAGGACCAATTCCACCTGGGGGATTTGTATAAACACCCAAAACACCTTGGGTATATTCCTTTTGCACTTTAGGGCTTTTTAATACTTCATCGAAGCCATAACTGCTATTCAGGTTAACATTAAATCCGTTTTGTTTACCTCTTTTAGTTGTAATTACAACCACACCATTAGCCCCTCTTAATCCGTAAAGTGCAGTTGCAGCACCACCTTTTAAAATGTTAATCGTTTCAATATCTTCTGGGTTAACATCAGACGCACGGTTACTTACACCTCTTGCTCCATAAGCTGTGCCACCCGGGTTTGCACCTAAAGTTGATGTTGAGTTATCAATTTGAATTCCATCGATAACATATAAGGGGTCTCCAGAAATATTGGGATCGATTGAGTTAACCCCTCTTACTTTAATGTTTGCACCTTGGCCAGGGCCACCACCCATGCTTGAAATTGTTGCTCCTGCTACTTTACCTTGCAAGGCATTAATTAAGTTTGGCTGATGGTTAAAATTTAAATCGGCAGAGTTCACCGTTTGAGCTGCATAACCCAGCGATTTTGCCTGTCTGGTTATACCCAAAGCCGTAGAAATGGTTACTTCTTCTAATTGTTTAGAATCTGATGCAAGCGCAACATTAATGGTTGTTTTGTCTCCTACACTAATCTCCTTTGGTGCGAAACCCAAAAGGCTAACTACAATTGTTGCGTTATTTTGCGGTATCTGCAACGAGAAATTTCCATTCGAATCGGTAGAAGTTCCAGTTGTTGTACCCTTCACCTTCACGCTGGCTCCCGGTAAGGGTAAGCCATCATCAGATGATGTAATTTTTCCATTTATTGTTTTTACCTGGGCCATAGTGGTTTCGCCCATTAGTAAAATAAAAAGAAAAAAAATGGTTGTAAAAATTTTTCTCATAATCTACTTATTTAGGTTGTTGATTGTTAGTTAAATGCAATATATGTTTTTTTAAGAGAAATATTTTCATTTATTTTTTAGCAAATATTTAATAGCAATAAAAAAACAGGGCTTTAACTACAAATTATGATCAGATTAACCCAAAACTTATCACCGAATTACTGTAATACTTAAAATATCATAGCAAGAAGCTCTAAACAGCTTGTTTTGAAAATAAATAATCGCAGATAGTGTAAAAAATACACTATAAAAAGTTTACAAGCGCACATTAAGTCATTAAATCCATCAAAACCGGAACAAAAACAAAAGTGTTTTTAGACTAAAAAAGAAATATTAAAACGTCGGAAAGATTCATTTTTTCATTAATTTATTGGTGCAGGTTTTATCGGGAATTCCAGTTAAACATGAAGATTGATTAGATAAAAGTCGCAAAAATCGGCAATCCAAAATGATTTTAAGCATCCAGAATGATTGTATCTTTTGTATTACAATTATTTTTTTTACCTTTAAGCACGTCCCAAACCTAATCATTCTACAGCAATGCTTTATCAATTTTATTGGGATGATTTAATCCCCATTTTTACCATAGGCGCACTTTTAATAACCGCCATTTACCATATAAATTTATTCTATTTTAATAGGATACAACTCTTGGGTAATTATAGTTTGTACTTATGGATCAGCCTCTTTTTCTTATTGCAGGCAACTGGCACACTTAACGGAAAGATTGACAAGACACCTATTTTGCCCTATATATTGTGTACCTCAACACTTTGGTCTTCTTACCTCATCTATTTAAATTTTATCGTATCCACATTACGCCTGCGCAATAAAAATCAATCCTTTTTAATTACATATACTAGAAAGAATTGGATTATTTTCCCTTTATGTGTATTTGTTCATGCCGCTAAATACATTGTGCCGGTTGAAATGGAACAGGCCACTTCCATTCTGGCTTTTGTATTTGACTCGGGTATTCTGTTATCGAGTATCATGATTATTTTTACGCTTTATAAGGAAAAGCGGGATGTATTCAATTCCTATATTTTATGGGGCGCCGTCTGCACTGTTTTCTTTAATACATTCACTGCGTTTTCAGTTTATAATGGAGGCCATTTATTTAATTTCACCAGTTTAACCTTCATTTCTTTGGGTTACTTTGTTCAGATTATTTTCTTTTCGCTGGCCATTAGTTATAAAATGAAAATAGATACTGAGGAAAAATATGCAGCACTGGAAAGTGCCAGCATAAAAACGATTGCCTTGGAGGCTGAGAAAAAAAAGGCATCGGAAATTTTGCTTACGCACGATTTTAATTTAAAAAACGAACGGACCAAAGCAGTTACCGAACAACGGGTAATTATTGGAAGAAAACTTCATGATGATTTAAGTGGCAGTTTAGTTTCGCTACGTTACCTAATTAGTGATTATAAAAGAAGGGCAACCACAGAAAATGAGAGAAAGGGCTTTCACGAAGTTGAATTAGAAGTCGAAAGTCTTTATGTTCAGACCAGAAATTATAGCCATCAGCTTTCTAGTCCATTAAAAACCTCCGAAGATCGCCTTTCCTATAATTTATCTGAGTACCTGAACAAAATCGAAACTCAGTTTTTAGAAAGTGGACTACTCCGGATTTACACACAGTTTAATGATTTCGAAATTGCCACCAGATTATCTGCCAATCAATCTCAGCACGTATATTTTTGGTTGAAAGAATGTTTTGTAAATACGATAAAACATGCTGAAGCAAGTAACATTTGGATTGAAATATTTTTCACGCAACTGGATTGTGTGATCAATTTTAAGGATGATGGTAAAGGTTTCGAATTAAGCGAAAAAACTACGGGAATGGGCTTGGCAAATCTGCAGAGCAGAACCGATGAGTTAAAGGGCCGGTTAAAAATTCAAAGTGATTTTAATTGTACTGAACTTCAATTAACGTTTAAGGCTAATTTCTGAAGCAAAAAAAAGGTCACTTTTTAAATGACCCTTTTACTTTCTTATCTCTACTGTTTAACAATTTTGAATTCAGTTCTACGATTTAGCTGATGCTCGGCCTCGGTACATCTAACACCGTTGGCGCATTTGTTCAACAACATACTTTCACCGTAACCCTTTGCTGTAATTCTGTTTTTCTCAATGCCCCTATCAATAATATACTGAACTGCCGAGTTTGCCCTACTTTGAGAAAGCCATTGATTATATTGATCATTCCCTCTGCTATCGGTATGCGAGCCCAGTTCAATCCAAATCGTTGGGTTTTCTTTCATAATCTTTACAAGTTTATCCAGCTCCACCGCGGCATCTGCCCTGATATTAGATTTGTCAAAATCATAGTAAATATTTTCTAATCGGATTGCTTTTTCCAGCTCAATTTTTTCCAAGTATAAATTCTTTTCCAGATCAGCAGATGCAGTCAAATTTTGAGTACTAACTAAAGCATTGTCACTTCTAAAGTTTGTTTTTTCACCGGTAAGGCTGTAATCGGATGATTTCTCCAAATTAAATTTAAAATCACCGCTTTCATCTGTTTGCACCCTCAAACTTTGCCCATCTTTTTTTGCCAGCGTTACAATTGCATTTGCAAGGGGTAAATTGGTTTTTTTATCAAATACCTTTCCACTTAATCTAAAAGCTAAAATTTGTTGTTCGGTAAAACTATAAATATCATCATCACCTAAACCATCTGTGCGATTTGAAGATAGATAACCTGATCGTTTTCCTGTTTTAATAAACGCGAAATCATCTTGAGGAGAATTGGTTGGATACCCCAAATTTTTAGGCTCGCTTATTTTACCGCCGACTAGTTTAGCGCTAAAAATATCCAAACCGCCCATTCCTATTCTTCCATCGGTACTGAAATAAAAGTTATTGCCTTCATCAAAAGATGGGCTTCTCTCGTTACCTTCTGTATTTATTTCCTTTAAATTAATCGGCAATCCCCAATCTCCAGCATCAGTTTTCTGACTTACGTAAAGATCAGTTCCACCGACGCCATTGCTCATGTTAGACACAAAATACAGGGTATTTCCATCAGGCGTTATAAAAGGATCGCCAATGGAATATTCATCAACCTTATTATATTTAAAACCAATGGGTGTTCCCCATTTTCCATTTGCATCTTTTTTGCTCGAATAAATTTCGATGTTTATTGTGGCCAGCTTCCCATTAACATAAGTAGGCTTTTTTGGAATGCGTGTAAGTGTAAAATACATTTCCGAACCATCTTTGACAAAGCTTGCCGGACCAACGTGATAATCGGTTTGAGCATCAATTGGAAATAAGGAAATGCTATCCGTTTTACTGTTCTGAACATACAGCTTTAAATAATGATTTCCGGTCCATCCATAAATATTTTTGCTCGGAAGCTTGGCTCCATCGAACTTCAAAAATGGACGATCTGCGTTCTGAGCATTTGTTGCACCTCTATCGGAAGAGAAAACGATATCATTCTGGTATTGAACAGAACCCCAATCCGACTTAGGTGAATTTAGTTTTTTTTCATTATTGATGGCAACAGTTGTTGGGTTTTTCATCCAAAACATTGCCGAATCGCAACTTAAAAGCCATAGACTTTGTTGCTTTGCTTTAATCTCTTTATTTAATGAAGTATATTTTTCGAACTGGGTTTTAGCTTCGGCGTACTTTGAATTATTTTGTAAAGCTTTAGCATAATGAAGTGTGTTTTCTGAACTACTTCCTGGCATTGCAGCCGCAATGGCATACCAGCTTTCTGTTTGTTTATAATTATTAGTTAAAGCATAACACTCACCTAAACGCTCTGCAGCGTATAAAGTTGCTTTCTTTTTGTATGCTTGCTCATATAAATCTATAGCTTTTGTATAATTAAAAAGCTGATACTGGGCATCAGCTTCTTTTAATACATATTGTGCATATGAAGGCAGGTACGTAAAGAAAAGTGCCAATAAAATGGCTAGGTTAAGTAAAATTTTCTTCATTATATTGATGGTTAATCTATTAAAATTTACAACGTTAAATTAGCAAATGATTTACAAATTTTTATTTTAAGAAAAATATTTCTGTTAAAAATATCTAGGCGTTAACATTCTGGCGTTTTTTCTGTTGAAGAAATAACCGATGGAAATCTCATGTGTACCACTGCTATATCCCTGCAGGGGGCCGATAGAAAAATCGTAGGCATAGCCTATCCTCAGATTCTGGGTCGGGAAGAGCTGGATGGCCGCAACTGCGGAATTCAGGTTGCTCAGATCTTTCTGGAGATAGGATTTGCTGTAAAGCTTTACCCCGGTGCGGTAGGATCCTCCGATCCAGAACTTTTCCGCAAGGATAAAGAAGGCATTCAGATCAAAGCTTGTCGGTCCGCCCCGATCGTCCTTCAGCAGAAAGGAAGGCTTCAGCAGAATATCCCTGGAAAGAGGAACGAGCATTCCAGCCGTAAGGTAATAATGGGGCTTTGGCTGGGCAATAAAGGCATACCGATCGATGTCGATGTACTGGGAAACCAGGTTATCGGCTGAAAAGCCGGCATAAAAACGGTCGTTGGAAAAATAAACGCCTGCCCTAGCATCGGGAACAATGGTGCTCTGCATGCCCACCGGCTGGTTTACCTCGAAGTCGTTCGGGTTGAGCAAGGCGCCATCTATACCAAGCTGTACGATTCCAACGCCCAGACCAAAGGCCAGCCTAGAGGTACCTTCGGCATTCATCGGGATGCGGTAGGCATAGTTTGCATAGGCAGAGAGGTTGCGCTGTGCGCCGAGTTTATCGCTGGAGACCTGTAGCGCAAGCCCCACATTTCCATCGTTCGCAATGGCATCAACGGCTACCGACATGGTCTTCGGAGCACCTTCAATCCCGGTCCACTGTGTACGGTAAAATGCATGTACATTTAACTGTTCCTTGTAACCGGCATAGGCCGGATTGATGTAAATGCCGTTAAACATATACTGGCTAAACTGCGCATCCTGCTGGGCGTGGGCCAGTTTGGTAAAAATAATTAGTACTGTAAATATTAATATGACTCTTCTCATTTATATAATTCTTTTAGAAAGCACTGTGTTGGCTATTTATTTTTTGAATGCACGTATTAAGGTAATGTAACCCTTAAATACTTGCCATTCTGCGCCCAAACTTTCCTTAACTCTTAATACGTAATAGTAAGTTCCCTCATTCAGCCCCTCACCAGTCCAGTTATTTTGGTAATTATTAGATTGGTAAACTTCATTGCCCCATCTATTAACAATTACCAAATCATTTTCCGCGAAAAGCTCAAGGCCTCTTATTTCAAAGGTTTCGTTAACACCATCTCCATTCGGAGTATACAGATTCGGGATATAAAGGGATGATCCAGACACCGAAAGTTTGGTAAAATATCCCCCATTCGCAGCCATATCGGCAACAATTGCTACATTATTTTTGGCATGAACACCAAGTGATGGATTTGTCCCTTTTAAGATGCCCCACTTCGTTTCGTTGATGTATCTTGCTACGGCCGCACTGCCGTCTTTAAACAAAATCCCATTAGTGGTGGCGTTATGTTGCAAAATCATATTCGCAGTAAGGGAAGGTGCACCATAGATATGCCAAACCCTATCCATTCCTAAGGCTGGGTTAGGAACTGTTTTATTTGCGCCTTTAAAATCCTGAACACTTACAAATAACTTACCAGGTGCCACGGGAGTCAAAGTAACCGGCGTGTAATCACCCTCAGCTATTCCCACCGGGAAAACAAATCCGTCGCTTCCGGCATAATCTTTCACTACATGCCCCAAAATACTGTTGCTTGTCACAATCATTCTATCTTGATTGTAGTTACTAATTTTTCCACTCTTATTAAAGGCTAAATTATGTCCGTTTAAAATAATATCTGCACGGTCAACTGCCAGATTTATAGTATTACCAATATTTAATGTTGCAGATTGTATGCCAATTGGATTAGAAGAACCAAAACCCGGATCGCCTACATCATCAATAAGTAAATTATTATCATTTCGATGATCAATAAAAAGATTTATAAAGTTTCCATTATTACCATCAATGCGTGTAGCACTCATGCCCATATCGGGATAGAACGGATTTCTGCCAGGATTGTAAATGATTATCTTACCTGTGCCACTAAATGTTGCGCCAGGAGCAATCCAAATATTTTTGCTATAAATTTCAAGCGTGCCATCTATCTCCCAGACAGAATTTGGGCCAAAGTAAGTACCTTCAGAAAAACGCTGTTCGGTGGTTCCTTCGGCTATATTAACTGTAGAATTATCAACTGTCATACTTCCTGCACCGGTTTGAGCACACGCAAATTTTACCACCATGAGCAGGATAATAAATGTTAGACCACTCTGAAATAAGTATTTTTTCATATATATTTTACCTTTGAAAGGATGTTTCCATTCGATAATTTTCGCCACTATTTCCAAAAATTCCAGACCCTTCCATCAAAAACGGCTAACGATTTTGTGATGGTATCGTAACACATCATACCTGGGTAAGGACCTTTAACTGTTAAGTGCGGATTAGATACCTGTGGCAAAACCAATGCTTTATTAGGTGATTCCAAAACCAATACCCCATCAACAGTTGTAGTGCGACTGCCTACGATGGTCTTCTTGCCATTATTAACCGTTCCGCTATAAGGCACAACTCCTGTGATATTGCCAATACCAGATAAATCTATCCACGCACCATTTTGGTACATTTTAATCTTCTGGTCTGTTTTATCTAACAAAAATGTTCCATTAGCCGGTGATGTTGGTAAACTTTCTACAGCTGGAAGAATAATCCCGTTGGTTGTGCCCGTTGCAAAATCTAAAATGGATGAAACACCCGTTGTTTTCTTTTCTATTGCTGTTTGTCCACTTACGCCAATAGCATAACTAATGGATACTATTGTTATTATTAAAAATTTTTTCATTTCTATTTTATTTAAATGATTAGTTGCAATTTTTTTGCAAACAATTCCATGTGGTTCCGTTGTATAGTTTAATACAAGCCGCCGAAATATCATAAACCAGCATCCCTTCAACTGGTGTTAAAATTGCATCTGTTGAAGCCACACGGGTAATCACAAAGCCCTTATTTTTTGATTCGATAGCAATAAATCCATTGGGAACATTGCCAGGCCAGCCATTGGCAAATCCTGCCAGATCTGAAATTCCAGTTTTAGTATAACTACTCGGCGTACCCGAAAGCGGAAGTTTACCGCACAAGGTGATGGTAATGGTTTGCGTTTGGCACAATGATGGGCTTGTTCCATTTACACACGCTTGATAATTTACAACATAAACACCACCGTTAACCGTATTATCTACTGTAACCGCACCCGTACTTGTATTTAAAGTAATTCCGGTTGGCCAAGTGCCAGATTGAGAAACGACAACCTGCCCCGCGGTACTACCAGCAACAGGCATTGCACCATCTAACAAATCATTTGTCAACACATTAGCAGTTGTGAAAGCTGTACCTGCTAAACCATTATAGTAATCCGCTTTTAAGATTAAATTGTAACATATTGCATCTTTTAAGCTAGGATTGGTAGCCGTACCAACAGTTTGTCCAATGATATTATTATCATTATCAGCTGCCCCACTCTTATTTACAAGGTTTGGTACACCGTCTGTATTTATACCGCCTGTAGTTGCGGTATTTATGCTTCCATTGGCATTTAATTGCGCTTTGGTTACGTTTTCATTCCCCTCTATTGCATCAGGACAACCGTCATTGTCAGAATCAAGGTCCAAATAATCAGGGTCATCCGTCCCATCGGTATTTAATTCGCAGGCCAGTATACTCACCTTTCTAACAAAAACATCTTTCCCAGTACTTCCTACCGTACCTGTAATTTTTGAAGTAAATTCAATGGTGGCACTGGTACTGTTTGGGCCAGTAGTAAAAGTAATATTTTCGCTTTGAGCATCAGAACCAATGCCTACGCCTGCAGATTTACTATAATAGGCAACACCATCAATGGTTACACTTAGTGTATTGGCATTAGGGTTTGCTAAACCCAAGGCAAAAGCATCAAATGTAAGGGTATATGTTTTACCTCCTATTAACCCATTAACAGTTTGTTTCATTTTATGAACGCCCGGATCATCATAAGATGATTCAGCTGCCAGGCCCGAGCTCTGAACCCATCCGTTAGGATTTCCATCCAAGATCCATTCTTGGAAAAAGGGATTCAATACTTCTTTAAAACCGTTCTTAACTTTTTCAATCGCATTACATTCGTTCGCATCCAAAATCCCATCATTATCATCATCTAAATCACACGTGTTATCTACACCGTCACCATCATTATCTTTTCCCGACAATATAAATGGGGCTAATATAACTTCTACAGTTGCAGTTGCTGTACAGCCCAATGTATTGGATAAGGTAAAAACATGGCTGCCAGCTGCAAGATTATTAAATGTATAAGTTGTTCCACTCCCATTCGTAACTGCTCCATTAAATCCATCAGTCAATATCCAGTTATCAATAGGTAAATTTGATAAACTAATACTATTGGTTCCACTACACGAAGCCTGAACAGCACTAGAAATAGTAGGCGCAACCAAATTGTTTACAGCCGTAACTTGTTGGTTAAACGTTCTACCGCAAGCATCCGTAACCCGAACGGTATAGGTCGTACCCAATACCAAACCAGAGAAAGTACCGCTTGCTTGTGTAGCTTGTACAGTAGTCGTACCGGCCGCATTTAATAAAGTGTATTGATAGGGTGCTTGCCCACCTTTACCTAAACTAGTTACCGTACCACTACAGGCAGTTACGCTTTCGAAGGTTAAAGTAGTTAAGGGATTAACTATAATCGTTTCTTCATAAATATAATCGGTGCCAGCTATTCTTGGAATACCATTAACACCTCCAATCCCTGGATAGTTCACCTTTGCGCCGATTACACCGCCAAAGCGAACTTTGTAAGTGCCCGGAGGAATATTGGTGAAATTTACAGTTGCATTATTATTACTCTGCGTGCTTACTAATGTCTCAGATTCATCACCATTTACCCGATATAATGCTCTCGTATCCCGTCCCTTAGGAGAAATCGTGTAGGTTAAATCCACATTACCATTGGTATAATTGCAATAATTAATGGCATAGCTTGTTGTGCTGTTTCTAATACATGATGCACCCTGGATTGTTGTATTAAATGTATTCGTTCTCCCACAGGCATCTTCATATTTTATGGTGTAAGTGCCTGGTGCAAATTGCATTGCCCGGTTAACATTATTATCACTTAGTGGATTTCCAACTACAATATTGGTTCCCAAATAGAAAAGGCCAGACCCTGTTGTATTAAACGTGTAAACCTGAGGATAGGACAACGGAGCTGTTACTGTTGTCTCTCCCAAAGTCGACGTCCAGGCAGCAGGCCCATTTGTAATGGTAAACTTGATCGGAAAAGACCTTGCTTTATCGTTTGGCAAATTGATGCCTAATATTCCAGCATCATCTAGAAAAGTAGAATACTCTGTTGGACCATAACAAGTAGATGGAGCACTAGCCGCTGCTACTGCCGGAGCAGGAATATTTAAATTTTCTTTAACCGTTAAACCGCAAGCATCTTTATAAGTAATGGTATAGGGTACATCAAATTTTAAACCCGAAAAAATTGGAATGGCATCCTGCCAAACATAGTCTGGAGGATATGTAAAACTTAGCGGATTTCCATTAATATCAAGTGCTGGTGCAGCTGGCGAGCTGGTCTCAACAACAGTTATGGCTACATTTGCAGTGCCATAATATAAGTTTCTACTAATACTATATCCGCTAACACAAGTGTTTGTGGTAGCCTGAACAATTGTAAATCCGGCAGAACTTGGAACCTGAAAATTAGGCGGTAAAGCAAGCGATTGGGTTTGAACCGGCCTACTACATTGATTACTGCTTAATTTAGCAGTAATTGTACTTCCCGAAAAGAATGCCACCGGCACCTCTACAAGGATATAAGCTGACAACGAAATTTGTTGCGCTTCTCTTGCTATAGTATAGTTATTATTTGCGGGTGTATAAGTTACATTAGAACTATTGGTGAATGTTACACTAAGCGTTTGCCCCGTATCATATCTTGTAAATGGAACCTTAACTACAAATGTATCGCCACATGTACCGCCAGTTGAGGTAATTCTTCTTATAATTATGGGTTGGTTAAATGTAAACTCAGGATTAGCGGGCTGGCCGATGGTAACGGCTTTATCCGCACTGCTACCACCACAGGCATCGATTATATCCACTACATACGAACCCGGAGGCAGGTTGGGAATGTCAAAGGTAGTGCTGCCCGTAGGAATTGGAAAAGGCGTGGGATAACTCGGGTGGATGCCACCCCCTATTGCTGTTAAAATTCTAGCCGAATAGGGTCTGTTGGCATTTGGACTTGCGGTACTTGAACTGGTTATCCCACTAATCCTAATAAAACCATTTGAACCACCATTGCATGTTGCATCCCAACCCTGTATTAAAAAACCATCACCAGGCCTTACGCTACTATCGGTGCACTGTGCGGTTGCTTTGTTTACAAAAAGTATGATGAGCAGCAAAGTTGCAATACTATTAACTCTGAGCTTAAATATTTTCGATAGGAATTGTTTCATTACGTTTTTTGTTAACATCATGCTAACGATTTAGATTATTTAGGGATTATGAGCCTATTGCACTTTATTTAAGGTCAACAGGCTCATTTAAAAGAACTATTTATGGTCAATCAGCTTTTCTAGTCGACTTAATCTTTCTTCTAAAGATTTGGTTTTGTTTTGAAGTGTGCTGATCTCCTTATCTTTCTCCGTCATTTTGGTGTTCATCTCAATTACGTACAGGTACAGCTCCTCTAATTTTTCTAATTGTTGAATCGATAGCTGAGTTAAATCGAGTGTATAACCTTTATCCGTTTTTAAAATATCCTTAATTGGAGTAACACCAGGTAAATGTTTATTTGCTTTGATAAAAGCAGCTACTTCAGCCAAGGATTTAAATTTATATTCATCGTAGATTTTAGAGAATCCATCAAAATAATAATCAAACACATAATCGGCATAAACACTATTGGTAGTATAAATTTTTCCTGTAGTCGCAATATCTCCTTCAACATGTAATTTTGGATTAACAGTTGTAGCACCAACTGTAATGGATGGTATACTGCCACCGCTCGAAATGCCAATGGCTACACTACCATTTTGATAAATGTTGTCTGAATTAGCAGTTGCTTTAACGGTTCCACCTTGAATTTGCCAAGGCTCAGGCACCGCAGCTGTATTTAATATTGCACCTCAGTCCTCCAAAAGCATGAAACGGCTGTAAGCAAGGCTGAGCTTAAAGACAGAGATACAAAGCCTATAGGCTGGATTTGTGCCATTGCGTTTCTTATTGCTGGGCTTTTGGCAACAATTGGTTTGATACGTAAAAAAGTAAGATGATATAAATTTCTGTGCAATAGTTATAAGAAGGCTGTATCCGTAAAATGGATCCAGCCTTTTATATTTATGGCAGAAAGTTTATTTAATACATTTTTATTTTGCCAAGCTAAAGCATTATAGAGGTGTGCACTGCAACAAATCAAGAAAGCTCTATTCGATAAACAAAGCGTGGATTAAGGGCTATCTTAGGTGGCAGTAGCCCGGATTGATTACTGGGCGGATGGGCTTTTATTTAACACAGGCTACAAATTTCTTTGTAGCCTGTGAAACAATTGGCAATGCTGGTTTTTAACCATTTAAAGTAACTAGACGCTTTGATCTTCGACACTTGCATTTACCGAGTTTACCTTTACCGATGCGATACCGCCCTCTCTTGCCGCTGCACTTTCGTACATTTCGCTTGCGCCAATAACCTGGCCATTGGCTGCCTTTAAATTGAAGTAAGGTTTTCCGCTGGTCGAAATTTTACGTTCAAACCTCGAATCGTCTTGTGCATTTACACGTGTAGAACTAATGCCATTTTCGCATCCTGCTTTAGAAGCATAACCTTCGCTGCTTAGAATAATCTGCCCATTATTTGCATGGAGATTAAACTGAAATTCGCCGTTGCTTCTTTTTTTAATTACAAATTTTCCCATAATAAAATTGATTAATTGGTTAATTGTAATCCGGAAATAGACATAACAATAAGGAAATTAAATATAGGCATTTTAGGAATAAATTACTTATAATGTGCCCCATTTAGTTGAACCTGATCAGATATTGAACGGTAAAGGCATTTGTATCTGGGGCATAATTTACCCAATTTGGATTTTGCTTTCCCCACTTCTCCCCATAAATTCAATCTATTCCCCAAATTAAACCCAAGCTTTCTTACAATCTAGTCTCATTTTTTTAAAACATCAACCGTCACGGTTCTTTGAGGGATATTTATAAACGTTCGAAAAGATATGAAAGCCCGTTCATGTTGTTTGGCTACGAATTTGTTTAAAAAAAGAAAATATTTTAATGGAAAGAGTAATTCTAGTTATTGGAGATACCCAGATATTAATTGATGCAATGGAAATGATTTTAGCGAGTGAGGGTTATCAAATTGTTAAAGCAGACTATGATAATATTTTCGCTGTTGTAGAAATGCATTTACCTAAGCTCATTTTGTTTGATTTGGACTTAAGATTTTCGAATGCCAGGCAACTTCTTAAAGAGTTAAAAAAAACCGCCTTAACGACTAACATACCACTAATAATTTTTTCTATGCGTAACAATGATCTGGGCAACTTAAAAATAAGCAAATCAGACCTTGTGTTTGATAAGCCCTTTGAGCTTTCATCATTTTTAAAGGCCGCAGCTGCACCATTTTTTGATTCTAAAAAAGAGCTGAGGAAATTTAATTAGTCGCAACGATTGTTGCGACCATAATAGCGCAAAGACTTATAACAAGCCATATAATCCATGTGCATAAGAGCGTAAGGACGCAGAAACAGATTTCATTTTTTCTGGAGATGGCCCTTTTACCTTATAAGCTTCTGGATGTAAATCTAATGTTTGATCGTTTTGAGCATCTTGAGTGTTTTTGTTGGTTAGCGTCGCGTTTTCTTCTAAGTTTAAATTTAATGGGGCCATGTTCTAATAATTTTATACACTATAAACAGGATTGCAATAAATTGGTTTGTTAGAATTTGGTCAAATTGGGAATATTTTAAATTATTTATGAAGTTTTCGAGCCTTCAAGTAAAAAATTAAGTCTACAGGTCTATCACTTTGTAAAACCCTCGCCTTTTGATCAATTAACCAACCCCAGCTTTCGTCCTTCTTATTTTCTTCAATGGCAGTATCATCATCGTGCCCACCATTTAAAGATGGCCATAAACTGTTCAACCAAATTACCTGATCTTTGGAGATTTTTGGAAGCTCACGAATCGCAGGGTAGTTATCCTGATCAAAAATTGGCTGAATAATTACTTTCTTATTGGCTTTATAACTCGAAATAACGGCTAAGGCATTATCGTTTTTCATCCCAACCACAACCATTAAATAGGCATTTTCAGGAATATTGTTTTCTGCCTTCAATTGATCGTAAGGCATGTTGTCGTTCACATTAACAATAGCCTGATCCATTGTTCCCGTCTGCTTTAATACTTTAAAAACCTGTGGCAAATAGGTATTGCCCTTATCCACGTTGATGAGTATTTTGCCTCTGGCAGCTTCCATCATTTCTACAAAAGTTGGAATTGGATTGGTGGTTACCCTGCCCAGGCCATTTTTCAACCTAAAGGTTTTGATCTGCTCGAAAGTATAATCAGAAACCTTTCCCTTTGCGTTCGTTGTTCTATCAATCGTATTATCATGCATTACAACCAACACACTATCTTTTGTAAGTTTTAAATCAAGCTCAACAATATCAATGCCTTTTTGGATACAGTTTAGCAAACCCCTTAAAGAATTCTCGGGTTCGTTTCGCCAATCGCCACGATGTGCAGCCACCAAAATTTCCTTGTTATTTTGATCAAAAAGTGAAGCAAGCTTTTGTTGTGGTGTTTGGGCAACTGCAACAAATACAAAGCTTAGAAGTGCAATAAATAAGGTAATGCTTTTCATGTTATTTATTAAGACTAGAAATCCAGTTTTCAGTAGTCGAAGATTTTACAGGAATAGCAGATGCAACAATTTTTAAAACGCCTCCATTATTGAGATCCTGTTGAGTAAAGTAATTTTTATTAAAGGCCTTTCCGTTTAAGAATACATTTTTGATGTACTTATTCTTAAGACTAAAATTTTCTACCTCTATTTTAAATGTTTTTCCGTTGGGCAACTGATAGCTCACTGCTGGAAACAACGGCACATTTAAATAATAAATCGGCCAGCCCACACATGCAGGAGAAAATCCGCTGGCCGCAAAAATATACCAGGCGCTCATTGCGCCTGCATCATCATCCATGGTGCGTAAATATGCATGTGGCTGGTTTCTGTATATTTTACCAATATAGCTGCCAATGCCTCGGCTATTATCATTAAAATAATTCTGGATTACGGTGTCTGCCGCAAGCTGATGCATCCAATATTGAGACTTATAGCCTTCTTTGGTTACATTATACATTAGGGGAACTTGCAAATCGGGTTCGTTGGCGTGGTTGTATAAATCACGTTCAAAAAATTCATCCAGATTGGCGAGGTAGGATTGCTCGCCCCCATCCAACTCGATCAAGCCCTTAAAATCGTAGGGAACAAACCACCTATATTGCCAAATGGTGCCCTGATATAATCCTCTGGCCTGCATCTGATCGACATCTCTTTTGCTTAAATCTTTAAAATCCTTCTTCCAATACTTTTTATAATCCAAAGCTTTATCCCTATAAAAATCTGCCTTTTCTTTATTTTTAAGGATACTGAAAATTTCAGCAAGTGCCCAATTATCGTAACTGGATTCTAATGCTTTATCTGGCGATTTATAATCCAGTCCGTTCACCTCCTTAACTAAAGAATCGGTTATTTTACCAAAATCTACCGGATAACCTTTTCGGTAAGCATCGAGCAAAACCACAATGGCATGTTCGGTACGCACGGTATTCGAGGGCTCAGTTTGCGTTGCATAATCCTTTTTCCCCGAGTTATAAAGATCGGCGATAGAGTTTACCATTCCAGCATACCGATCTTGAGCGATAATAGAAAGTAATGGCAGTTGTGTACGGTAATTATCCCAAATTGCCCAACCGTTATAGCGCACATCTTTACTGTGTTGCAGCTCCCCTTTTGTGTTTCGATAATCGCCATTCGTTTCGGAAATTACATAGGGCGACTGCATGGTGCGATACAATAAAGAGTAAAATAATTTTGCGTCCTCTAAGTTTCCTTCAACCGCAATTTTGCTTAAATTATTGTTCCAATCGGTACTGCTTTGTGCCTTTATTTTTTCGTAAGTCGATTTGTTTAGAGCTGCTTTTGCAGCCTCTACACTTACAGAAGAAAATGCAATGTTGATGCCTGCGGAGGTTATATCGTCGGCTAAACGAGCAATTAATTTATGATCCTGAAGGGCTTTCCATTCTGAATTTCCTTCTATCTCTATATAGTAGTAAATACGATATTTGCCTGCTCCACAAGTTGTTTTAGAATCGACCCGACCGCCAACAGCATGCTGATTAATTTGATGTTCTTCGGATACAAATGCGCCGTTAAAAGCGTAACCTAAATCTAAATAGAATCCTTTTTTACCTTTTGGAAACTGATAGGAATGTTTACCTGCATTCCCTAAAACTGTGAACTGGGCCTTAATGTTATTTTCAAAACCGACCTCGTAAAACCCTGGACCTGCTTTTTCCGATGATTTAATTAAGGTTGATTTTTCAGGGTCATCACCCAAAAAAGGCTTAATCAAAATATTACCACCAGAGCCCTGGCACCCTACACCTTCAAAACGATTGTGCGTAAAGCCCAAAAACTTTTTAGCCAAAAATTCATAACCCGTATGTGTTTTTGGATAGGTTTGAGGACCAATACTCAACATGCTAAATGGATACGAGGCTGCGGGCGACATTTGTCCATGATCTGCAGATGAACCCAGGAAAACATTAACCAAATTTACAGGCCTGGTTTCTTTAATTGAAAAATTAATGGCCTTTTTTTGGGCACCAACACCAAAACTGGTTAGCAAAAATAAAAAGAGTAGCGTTTTTTTAAGCGTATTGTGATTCATTAGATTTAGGAGATTGTGTGTTTGATAAACCGGCCTAAATTAAATATTTTAAGATTAAGAAGTTGTTATGTTTTAGGTTCTTTACAGACGGGAAATTAATAATGATTAGGGATTCAAAGATTACAGTCCAGACAAATAAAAATCCCTGATAGCAAAACGAATAGGCCTTGGTCGGGAAATGTTTGCTAGACCGCAGAGCTGTGGATTTTCAATCTACATATATAAAACAAAAAAAGCCTTCCAAATAAATCGGAAGGCTTCTGAAATTATAAATTTTTAAACTTATTTAACTGAAACTGGAACTGAGATTTTATCCCATTCTAAAGAAAATCCGCTTTTGGTAATTTTGTAAACCAATCTTTCTTGAGTTGCTTTTAAAGCTTTTGTTTTTACATCAACTCTTAATTGATCTTTTGCTTCTTCATATTTGTATGCACCCCATTGTTTAGGTTCTTTATTGAAAATTGCTGTCCAAGTACCGCTTTCTTTCGGGATCAAGAAAAAACTATATTTTCCTGCCGGAAGTGTTTTTCCTTCAACAGTAAGATCTTTATCCGTTTCGAAGGTTGTTGCTTCGTTGGCACCTGCACGCCAAACTTTATCCCAAGCTTCTAATCCACCCCAAATTTTACGTCCTTTAACAGCCGGACTACTGTAATTAATTGTAATTGTTGCACCTTTCACTTTTCCTGTTGCTACAGCTGCCGGACTTGGTTTAGGCTGTGCCGTATCTTGTGCAAATGCGCTTACCGAAATGGTAATGGCAGTAAAAAGCAGAGCGATAGATTTGATCATCGTTTTCATAGTTTATATTTTTTATCTGTTTTGTGTTTTTAATTTACGAATTTAAAGCTTTGGGTTGATAAAACAACAAGCCAACCGCCGAAAATAAGACCACTGCAAAGGCTCCAATTACATTTAACCAAAGAAATGACACTATATCGAACTTATAAACGGTAATTACTGCAATTTCTGATAAGACAGCCGAAATAAATACCAAAGGGCCATCAATCTTCCTAAAATAGAAAGCAACCAAAAAGATTCCTAAAATTGGCCCATAAAATAAAGACCCCAATACGTTTACCGCTTCGATTAAAGATCCCATCTGGGTGGCAAACATGGCAACCGCTATAGAAAAAATACCCCAGGCCAAAGTGTGCAATCGGCTATAGCTTAATTCCTGCTGATCATTGGGTTTCTCCTTACTAAAAATAAGATGAACATCTTTAAGCGAACATGCGGCCAACGAATTTAATGCGGCAGAAATGGAACCCCAACTGGCCAAAAATATAACCGCGAAAAGCAGACCGATCATCCCAACAGGCAATGTATTTTTCACGAAGTATAAAAAAATGTAATTGGTATCTGTTTTTTCGGCATTGTAATTCGATTTATTTATTGCTTCTTCTACTTTGGTGTGTAATAGAGCCACCTGCTTTTGCGTCGTTTTAAAATTATCGATAGAAGCTTTTAATTGAGCTGATGAATCATCTTTTTCTGCTAAAATCTGTTTGGATTGCTGATTAAATTTTTGCTGTAAAGCCTGATGTTCCTGTTCAAAAATTGCCGCCCTTTTTGGCTGGGTTTCTTTTAAATACTCGTAAGAGCGTTCATTAAAATATATCGGTGCCGGCTTTAATGAAAAGAAAGCAAAAAGTAAAGCGCCAATAAGCAAAATTGCAAACTGCATGGGTATTTTAACCATACCATTTAGAAGCAAACCCATTTTTGCATTGGTATTATCTTTGGCAGTAATGTATCGCCCAACCTGACTTTGATCGGTACCAAAGTAAGATAAGGCTAGAAAGAAACCACCAATTACCCCACTCCAAATGTTGTATTTATCCTTCCAATCAAAATCAGTCGTTATTACATTTAACTTGCCAGATTTTCCTGCTAGATAAAGTGCGTCTCTAAAGCCGATTCCATTGGGCATATTTCGTACCAAGAGATAGCCCGCAAAAGCCATTGTTCCTAAAATGATCAGAAATTGAAGTTTCTGAGTATGCGCAATGGCCTTTGCGCCACCAACATAAGTGTAAATTAAAAGGATTCCACCTGTTAAAATATTGGTTAGGTAGATGTTCCAATTGAGCACGCTAGAAAGAATAATACTTGGTGCGTAAATGCTTATTCCGGTTGATAATCCCCTGGAAAACAGGAAAAGCAGGGATGTTAATACTCTGGTTTTTTTATCAAAGCGTTGCTCTAAGTATTCGTATGCTGTATAAACGTTAAGTCTTTGAAAAATTGGGATAAAAGTGATGCAGATCACGATCATTGCCAAAGGCAAACCAAAATAATATTGCACAAAGCGCATTCCATCAGTATACGCTTGGCCAGGTGCAGATAGAAAAGTTATGGCGCTGGCTTGAGTGGCCATGATACCCAAAAGCACAATATACCAGGGCATTTTGTTGTCGGCTTTTAGATATGATTCGTTGCTTTTTTGCCCTCTGCCGATAAAAACGCCATAAGCAACCACTGCGAAAAGTGTAAAAATGAGTACAAACCAATCGATATTACTCATGCCCAGTATTTAGTAAACAAATAATAAAAAATGATTTGGGCGACCAAAGCTAAGCCTAAAAGGATATACCAAGTGTTCCAGTTTTTAAGCGCTTTCCTCATTATTTACTGGCCGATATAAAATTAAAAAACAATTTGGCTGCACCGAAATTTCCGGCAGGGAGCTGTCTAAAAAATGTTAAAGAGGTATAAATGAAATTTCCTTTTCCATATTTAGCAAAAATGGTTGCGCCTTTTAATGGTTCTTCGCCTGTATCGTGCATTTCAAATAATGGCTCAAAATGTTTATCCCAAGTATCAGGGAAATAGGTGCCACGTTCCTGTACCCAACCTTTAAAATCATCTGCGGTGATTTTATTCGGATAGCTTAAAAGGCGATGATTAGGATTTAAAAATTTAACTTCTGCGTCTTCTTCCGTTACCCTTTTATTGCTGATGCTAAACGGATAAATTGAGAAATCGTTTAAAACAGCATCCTGCGAAGTATTGTATTGCATAATCAATGTTCCGCCATCGCGAACGTAAGTTCTTAAATAAGGCATCCAAAGCCCTAATCTTCTTTCCGTATTGTTTGCCCTAATCCCCATTACTATGGCATCATAATCAAGAAGTTTATTGCTTTTAGTGAAAACCATATCATTATCCACATCCGAAAAATCAGCGTTGCTTAGTACATCAACCTGTATTCCAGCCTGTTTTAAAAAATCGGGAATAAAATCGCCAGCACCTTGAATATATCCTACCTTTTTGGCTTTAACCTCTAAATTTCCCTTCAGAATTTGAGTGCTTGCCGGCACAAAATATTGTAACGTTGGCAAATGTGGATATTGAATTAATTTTTGGCCACTACTATAGGTAATACCATTTACGGTATAAGTTGCATCTAGCTTAAAGCCATTAGAACTGATCTTTGCTAAATCATCCTTTTTTATGGGGTAATTGATGGTAATGTTTTTTACATTAATATAAGTATGAGTAGCGCCTGTTAAATATTGTCCGTTACTGCTCAGCTTAACTTCCCCATTAGCAAATTTTTGACTAGAATTTACCTTAAAGTTTAAACCCACATATAAATTAGCAGTATCATTTGCAAAATAAATGGGCTGCGTAAATTTCAGCTCTAAAGCGGGTACAATGCGCAACTGTTCTACAACATCGCCTTTTACGGGATCTAACTTTTTGTACGATAAAGGTAGTTTAACCTCAAATCTTTCTGTTCCGATTTTAAGCTGAAGTTTAACCATTAAAGGCGATTCTGCTTCTGGCAGCCCAATTAAAGTATCGTTAGCCACGCTAAAAGTAGCGGCATTTTTTGCGGGTTTTGCCAGCCAATAAGGTTCGGTTAGAGCAACATTATCAGGAATCTGAATTCTGTGTTCTATGGTAATTAAAGAATCGTTGGATAATTTTCTGTTAACAGATTCTGCTTTATCCAGCCAGTTTATGCTTTCGATAAGAACTGGGTTAGTTGCTCTGGAAATTAGGTTTAACCTAAAATTATAATTGTCGCCCGCAACTGCTTCGGGCTGATTGGTCACTACCTCCCCCATAAAGCCAGCGCAACTTAAAATAATATTGTCTATAGATTTCAGCTTATCTTTTTTCAAATTGGCATCTTTCAATAGTACAATCTTTTTTCTAAGCGCAAGTAAAGCAGGCAAACTTAAATCGGGTTTATTAAAGTTAAAAGCCGAAACTATTTTACTTAAAGCTAAATCGATATCTGAACTACCTTTATCAGCCCAATTTTTTGCCAAACCATCAAAAAGCGAAGTTTTAGCAGGTTCACCAGCAACATGGGTAAAATATTCACTCCGAATTCCGGCAACGGATTGTGTACCCGCACCCTGGCTTTTGTGCAAGCTTCTGCTTAAGCCGGCAAGTTCGCCATAACCCATTCCAAGCTGAGCATCGTATTGGCCAACGGTAACCTTGAGCTGATTTTCGGCAGTTGTATTCACCGATCCAAACCTGAAGGTATTCCACAATAATCTTTTTGGTTGCCAAACGCTTACATACTTTAACTGATTCGGAAACATATTTTTATCCCCAGCTGCTTTAAAAGCCTTTTCTGCAACTACAGCAGATGCGGCATGTTGCCCATGGCCCGCAGCCGCAGTTGGGGGGAAACGACAGATAATTACATCAGGTCTGAATTTTCTGATCGCCCAAACCACATCAGCAGTTATGCTATCTGCATCCCATTGTTTAAAAGTATCATCGGTGTTTTTTGAAAAGCCAAAATCAATGGCTCGGGTAAAAAACTGTTGTGCACCGTCTAGTTTTCTAGCTTCCAAAAGTTCGTGGGTTCTAATTAAACCCAGCGCTGCACCTTGTTCTGTGCCCAAAAGATTTTGTCCGCCATCGCCTCTGGTTAAAGATAGATAAGCTGTTTCTACATTTTCTTCATTAACCAACCACGAGAGCAAACCCGTATTTTCATCGTCTGGATGTGCAGCCAGGTATAAAACTTTCGGGATGTGCTGTAAGGTTTTGAGTGCTCTAAAAACCTCTGATGATTTGGCCGGCCTTACCTGCTGAGCCGAACATAAGATTACAGAAAATACTAAGAAAAGTATTGTGGTTAGTCTCTTAAACATAAAATTTGCTTTGCATAGCAAATATGCTTAAAATGGTTTTATTTCGAGTAGTGGGAAACGAAAAAGGTACAAAATAGATTAAGCACTTTATTTTATTCATTAAATATTGATTCCAAAAGACGAATATAAATGGTTATACCCTCTTCAATCTCCTCTACAAACACAAATTCATCAGCGGTGTGGGATCGGGCAGATTCTCCCGGACCCATTTTTACAGACGGCATCTCCAGCCAGCCTTGATCAGAGCTGGTTGGAGATAGATAAGTTTTTCTACCCAGCGCCAAGCCAGCAACAACAATTGGATGCAACAAATCGATATTGGATGGATTTAAAATGTTGGGGCGAACATTAAAGCTAGAAACGGTGTGGTTAATAATTACGTTTAAAATTTCTCTGGGTGTATAATTGTGATCGAAGCGAATATCAACGGTAAAACTGCAATTTCCGGGCACAATGTTATGTTGTAAACCGGCACTAATCTGGGTTACTGTCATTTTAACGGATGCGGGCATCCCATCTTCTACAGGAAAATTGTAATGCGAAAACCATTCAATATCTCGAATGGCTTTGTAAATGGCATTATCTCCCTCTTCACGGGCAGCATGGCCAGATCTGCCTTTGGCTATGCAATCAATCACCATTGATCCTTTCTCCGAAATCGCCATTTGCATATTTGTAGGTTCGCCCACAATTGCAAAAGAGATTGGTTTTAAATCATTTAAAATGCTTCTTATCCCATTGACTCCAGATGTTTCCTCTTCAGCAGTTGCAGCCAGACACAGGTTAAAGGGCAGGTTCTCTTGGCGGTAGAAATATATGAAAGTAGCCACAAGCGAAACCAATGAAGCGCCTGCATCATTACTTCCCAATCCATGTAATTTGTCATCGATGATAAATGCATCAAAAGGATTTAGCGTATATTGTTCGTTTGGCTTAACGGTATCGTGATGAGAATTTAATAAAATCGTTGGTTTTTCAATATCAAAAAACTTATTGTAGCACCAAACATTGTTGTGCTTTCTAATGGTGTTTATTCCGTATTTAGCCAAATGAGATTCGATTTCATCGGCAGTTTCGTTTTCTGAGCCGCTAAAGGATGGGATGCTGATCAATTTTGCAAGCAAATCAATAGCCATATTATAAAGTTGGTTAAGATCTGGTAACTGCTCTCTTTGTTTTTCGGTAATGTTCATAATTTATGATTAATGATTTTCGAGGCTTAGATATTTAGTGGTACGAGCTTCAATTTTAACAATCTGTTCGATTTTTTCAGGTGTAAAAAGCATTGCTGTACAAAGGCAGTTGCACTTGTGTTTAAGCTCAAGAATATGGTAGTTAACGCAACTTTTACAGCCCTCCCAAAAGTGTTCATCATGTGTAATCTGATCGAAAGTTACAGGCTCAAAGCCCAGCTGATTATTCATTTTCATAATAGCGGCACCAGAGGTTATACTGAAAATCTTTGCGTAAGGATAATTACGGCGAGACAGACTGAATACGCGGTTTTTAATACATTTGGCCACACCAGAATTGCGAAATTTTGGAGCAACAATTAAGCCTGAATTAGATATAAAGCGCTCATTTTCCCAAGTTTCGAAGTAGGAAAAGCCTACCCATTCTCCACTTGCGGTTACAGCAATTACCGCCTTTCCCGCATCAATTTTTTCTTTTATCGATTCAGGGCTTCTTTTAGCAATCCCAGATCCTCTTACTATGGCCGAATGTGCTGTTTCTTTTACGATATCATCAGCATATTTGGCATCTTCAGGATTTGCAATGCGAACAAAAATTATATTATTATTCATTTTTTTTAAATTTCACAAAGCCAGTAATCAAACCTAATACCTTTTGGCACGACAAAAACCTAAACCATTGATAATCTGATCAAAATAGTTGAACGTGATGTACACATTGGGTTACGCCACCAATTAAAGCTTTCATTATGAAAAGCTTTTTTTCATAATAGCAGGCTTTTTTGGCTAGCTAACAGATTCAAGAATCACAGCTATTTGATTTCTAATTTTTCTATGAAATGAATCGTTTATTTTATCCTTAATATTGCAAAATAAATTACACCTATGAACGGGATCGTCCTCATCATTGATGATGAAAAGAAAATCTGCAGCTTACTTTCAAGAATTATAGAATTGGAGGGTTTTAAAACCTTACAGGCAAATACCGGAAAGGAAGGAATAAAGCTATTGAAGAATAACGATGTGAGTATTGTGATTAGCGATGTGAAATTACCTGATGTGAATGGTGTAGCCATGGTAAAAGACATTAAACAAATTAAACCATTTGTCGAGGTAATTAACTTAACAGCGTATGGAACGATTGCTGATGGTGTTTTGGCGATTAAAAATGGCGCTTTCGATTACTTGGTTAAGGGTGATGATAATGATAAAATAATCCCATTACTCTATCGGGCAATGGACAAGTCGAACCTGCAACAGCGAGTTTTGGAACTCGAGAACAAAGTAAATACAAAACACAGTTTTGCAACCATCATTGGGCAATCAAAAGCATTAAAATCTGCAATAGATTTAGCCAGAAAAGTAAGCGTAACGGATACCACGGTTTTACTTTTAGGAGAAACCGGAACAGGAAAAGAAGTTTTTGCCCAGTCCATTCATTATGAAAGCCCTAGGGCCTTGAAACCATTTGTGGCCTTAAACTGCAGTGGTTTTAGCCCCGAATTATTGGAAAGCGAGCTTTTTGGCTACAAAGCTGGGGCTTTCACCGGCGCCAATAAAGATAAGAAAGGCTTATTGGAGGAGGCGAATGGAGGAACGCTTTTCTTAGATGAAATTGGTGAAATGAACCTTGATTTGCAGGCTAAATTACTTCGGGTTTTAGAAAACAAGAGTTTTATTAAAGTTGGAGATACCCATACCCAACAAGTAAACGTCCGCATTCTTGCCGCAACCAACAAGGAATTAAAGGCCGATGCCGAATCGGGAAAATTCCGATCGGATTTGTATTATCGCCTTTCTGTTTTTACCATTATTCTTCCGCCACTGCGAGACAGAAAAGCCGATATACCCGCCTTAGCCAAATATTATTTAAATGAATTTTCTTTAAAAATAAATCATCCGGAGCTTAAGTTGGATGATAAAATTCTGAATGTTTTTGAAAAGTATACCTGGAAAGGAAATATCCGTGAATTAAAAAATGTGATCGAACGTTTGGTGATCCTTTCTGATGGGGATCTTCTGAATTTTTCTGCTTTACCCCCTGAATTTTTTGAATTTACCCCTTTAGAAAACAGTTATAATCTTCAACAGGTAGAAAAACAACACATCCAAAAAGTGCTTATTCATACCAAAGGAAATAAAGCAGAAACCTCAAGACTGCTTGGAATTGGATTGACTACACTGTACCGCAAGATTGAAGAATACGGAATTAATGAGGTGTAAAATCAAAAACTCATTCTGAGCCAATAATAAAATAAGCTTCAGCTCATTTTACAGAAATGCAATTCAAATCGATCAGAGCTGTATTTTATACCCCATTGAGCCAAATGGCAGTAATACAAGTATAAACCTTAATTATTTATTATCTGTTTAGTCATTCCAAAACGATAAAAACCTTTCCAAAATGGAAAGGTTTTTTTTTGCCTAAAGCTCCCATAAAAAAGCCAAAACACTAAAAAACAACCATTTACATGATTTAAATATTCATCGGCACAAGAGTTGGCAATAGGGATTTCATAAATCATTACAGTTATGACAATTATCCTATTTCTAATTATCCTCCTGCTCTGCTGGGCAACTTACAAATCAATCGATTGGTTCGAAAAAATTTAAAAACATGGTAGCACTATTCATCATTTCTATCGCCGTATTTATCTATATGATTTACGTGCTGATTAAACCCGAAAAATTTTAGTTGATGTCATGTTGAGCCTGTCGAAACAAATTCTTCGATAAACTCAGAATGACAATTACGTTGTAAAAACAAACAAAATGAACACTGAATTAATTGGCATCATCGCCACATTCCTGCTCACCCTAATTATTGCTATCCCTTTGGGTAAATATTTAGCAAAGGTGTTTGCAGGAGAAAAAGTTTGGACAGACTTTTTAAAACCGCTCGAAACCGGAATTTATAAACTTTCTGGCATTAACGTAAAAGAGCAAATGAACTGGAAACAACAGTTAAAAGCGTTACTTACTATTAATATTTTATGGTTGGTTTACGGCTTTTTTATGTTGATTTTTCAAGATAAACTTCCATTTAATCCAGATGGAAATTCAGGCATGACACCTGATTTAGCATTTAATACCATAATTAGTTTTGTAGCCAACTGTAACCTTCAACATTATTCTGGCGAAAGTGGTGTGAGTTATTTAACGCAACAATTTGTGTTAATGTTTCTTCAATTTGTAAGCGCTGCCACAGGTATTGCTGCAGCCGTTGTGCTGTTTAAGGCATTTAGAGATAAAACAACTACACAACTTGGAAATTTTTGGGAATTCTTTGTAAAAGCAATTACCCGATTATTATTGCCCTTATCAATAGTGGTGGCTTTAGTTTTAACTTTTAACGGCACGCCAGCAAGTTACGAAGGGAAAGATCAGTTTATCTCCGTTCAAGGCGACACTGTAAATGTTTCTCGCGGTCCGGCGGCACAATTAATTGCCATTAAACACTTGGGAACGAATGGTGGTGGCTATTTTGGTGCAAATTCTGCCCATCCATTCGAAAACCCAAGTTACTTTACCAACATGGTCGAAATGATTGCGCAAACCATTATTCCGCTCGCTATGATCATCGCCTTTGGGTATTTTATCCGAAGAAAAAAATTAGCCTGGACCATTTTCGGTGTAATGACTATCGGTTTATTTATGTTGATGATCCCTACACTCACTTCCGAATTGGGTGGTAATCCAGCTTTAGCTAAAATGGGAATTGCCCAAACAACTGGTGCAATGGAAGGAAAAGAAGTGCGTTTCGGTCCTGCCGCAACCGCCTATTGGAGTACGTTAACAACCGTAATTTCTACAGGCTCGGTAAATGGAATGCACGATAGTACAATGCCTTTAACCGGTTTATGGCAGTTATTAGCCATGATGATTAATGCGTTTTATGGTGGTTGCGGTGTTGGCTTGCTTAACTATTTCATCTACTTAATTATTGCCGTTTTCATTTCGGGGTTAATGGTTGGTAGAACACCAGAATTTTTAGGCCACAAGGTAGAAGCAAGGGAAATTAAAATCGCTGCGATTATCACGTTGTTAAGTCCGTTTTTAATCTTGGCCGGAACAGCAATTGCAAGTTATGTTTTTACGAATCATGGTGGTGCAGCTTGGGCAGTTCAACCGAAAAATTGGTTAAATAATCCAGGCTTCCACGGCTTTTCTGAAATGCTCTATGAGGTTACTTCCTCCAATGCCAACAACGGTTCGGGCTTTGAGGGCTTAGGCGATAATAACGTTTTTTGGAACGTTTTAACCGGAATAATCATTTTCCTAGGTCGCTTTTTACCCATTATAGGTCCGGTTGCAATAGCAGGTTTATTGGGTGCTAAAAAATTCATTCCAGAATCGGCAGGTACTTTGAAAACTGATACCAAAACCTTTGCGTTGATGACTTTTGCAGTGATCATAGTGTTAAATGCACTTTCTTATTTCCCTGCCCTGGCGTTAGGTCCGTTGGCAGAATATTTTACACAGTTGAGGTAAAACGTGATATGGAAGATGTAAAAGGTAATGCACCCTACATCATCCATTTTACATCAAACATCTTACATACATAAAATCTGTGAAATCATTTTAATCTGTGAAATCGCTTAATTAAAATAAAAATGAAACCCAATAATAAATTGTTCGAACCTGCTTTAGTGCAAACTGCATTAAAACAATCATTTATCAAACTAGATCCTCGGGTGATGGTTCGCAACCCAGTTATGTTTACCGTAGAAATTGGCACATTGGTAATGGCTTACGTTACGGTTTATTCTTTCAGCCATGGCGGACAAGGATCATCAGTATATAATTTCTTCATCTTTTTAGTGCTGTTGCTCACGGTGTTATTTGCAAATTTTGCCGAAGCAATTGCCGAAGCAAGAGGTAAAGCACAAGCGGATAGTTTACGTAAAACGAGAGAAGAAACACCAGCAAAAGTACTTTTAGATAATGGAACAATAGAAATCCGTTCATCTAATCAACTTAAAAAAGGTGATGTTTTTGTTTGCGAAACCGGCGATACCATCCCAACTGATGGAGAAATTATTGAAGGGATTGCAACCATCGATGAATCTGCAATTACAGGAGAATCTGCTCCGGTAATTCGCGAATCTGGAGGAGATAAATCTTCAGTTACTGGCGGCACAAAAGTATTATCTGATGAAATAAAAGTACAGGTAAGCACTGCTCCCGGCGAAAGCTTTTTAGATAAAATGATTGCTTTGGTTGAAGGTGCATCTCGCCAGAAAACACCAAACGAAATTGCGCTAACCATTTTATTGGCCAGTTTTACCTTGGTTTTCATAATCGTTTGTGTAACCTTAAAACCATTTGCTGATTATGCAAATACGCCAATTACGATCGCAGCGCTAATCTCACTTTTTGTTTGTTTAATCCCAACAACTATTGGTGGTTTATTATCCGCAATCGGCATCGCCGGAATGGATAGAGCCCTACGAGCAAATGTAGTTACCAAATCGGGTAAAGCAGTAGAAACCGCAGGCGATATTGATGTTTTGCTTCTAGATAAAACCGGTACCATCACTATAGGAAACCGAAAAGCAACCAATTTTTATCCAACGGCTGGTGTAGTTATTAAAGATTTTACAGATGCTTGTGTTTTAAGCTCGCTAGCAGACGAAACTCCGGAAGGAAAATCGATTATTGAGCTCGCAAATGAACAAGGCTTTAAATTGTTAACCACACCGCAAGATTCTACTTTCATCAAATTTACTGCAGAAACCCGCTCAAGCGGATTAGATACTATTGATGGAAGACGCATTAGAAAAGGTGCTTTCGATTCGATCAGGAATATAGTCGAGAAAGCAGGAAATATATTTCCTTCAGATATTGAAGATCACGTAAAAAGCATTGCTTCAAACGGAGGAACGCCATTGGTAGTTTCGGAAAACGAAAAAGCTTTGGGCGTAATAGAGCTCCAGGATATTATTAAACCAGGTATCAGCGAACGTTTCGAGCGTTTGCGAAAAATGGGCGTTAAAACAGTAATGGTTACTGGCGATAACCGTTTAACGGCTAAATATATTGCAGAAAAAGCAGGTGTGGATGATTTCATTGCAGAAGCAAAGCCTGAGGATAAAATGAATTACATCAAGGATGAACAGGCTTTGGGTAAACTGGTTGCCATGATGGGCGATGGTACAAATGATGCTCCTGCTCTTGCACAGGCGGATGTTGGTGTAGCCATGAACAGTGGAACGCAAGCTGCGAAAGAAGCGGGCAACATGGTCGATTTAGATAACGATCCAACTAAATTAATAGAGATTGTAGAAATTGGGAAACAGTTGCTCATTACACGAGGTACATTAACAACATTCTCTATTGCTAATGATGTGGCTAAGTATTTTGCCATTGTTCCTGCACTGTTTATTGCATCGATTCCTGCATTGCAAAGCTTAAATATTATGGGCTTACATTCTCCCGAAAGTGCAATTATGTCGGCTGTTATTTTCAATGCGATTATTATTCCAATCTTGATTCCCTTGGCACTTAAGGGAGTTGCCTATAAACCAATTGGGGCAACCGCTTTGCTTCGTAGAAACTTATTCATTTACGGAATTGGTGGAGTTGTAGCACCGTTTATTGGTATCAAATTAATCGATCTGCTAGTAGGACTATTTGTTTAACCGAGCTGTCACGTTGAGCCTGTCGAAACGCTTATAAAAGTTCTTCGACATGCTCAGAATGACAAGCCTGAATCTTTATAATCATTTAAAATCTGTGTAATCACAAATATCATCATGAAAAATTACATCATACAATCAATACGCTTAACCTTAGTTTTAATCGTGTTATTATGCATTCTTTATCCAATCGGCATTGCATTAGCTGGTAAACTTTCTAAAGGAAATGGTGGTGGCGAAAAAATCACCAAAAACGGAAAGGTTGTTGGTTACGCTTTACTTGGTCAATCTTTTACCAAACCCGAATATTTTTGGGGCAGACCATCAGCCGTGGCTTATAATGCTGCAGGTTCTGCGGGTTCTAACAAAGGCCCATCAAATCCAGATTATTTAAAAGATGTTTCCAATAGAATTGATACGCTGTTAAAATACAATCCCGGATTAAAAAAATCAGAAATCCCCGCAGATATGGTTACCGCTTCTGGAAGTGGTTTAGATCCAAATATCTCAGAACAAGGCGCCAAAATCCAAATTGAAAGGGTTGCCAAAGCCAGAAAGTTAGACGAGAAAAAGGTAAAAGAATTGGTAGCTATGAATACTTTAAAACCATTCCTGGGTTTGTTTGGCCCATCATCAGTAAACGTTTTGAAGTTGAATTTGGCTTTGGATAGTTTGTAAGTCGTCTTTTCGACTGGAGCATAGCGAAACGGAGAAATCTTTATCAAATACTTAGTGCGAAGATTTCTCCACTACGGTCGAAATGACGACCGCCTAAAAAAACTTAACTAAAAATCACCGAAATCGGTTTAACACAATACGACAATGAAAAAATTAATCATCCTGATCACAATATTAACCCTAACAATTAATGCATTCGCACAAGATCAACCCAAAGTTAAATTTTCGGGCTACCTGGAAACTTATTATGGATACGACTTTAACAAACCTGAAGACCATAATCGCCCGAGTTTTGTTTACTCACACAACCGTACTAATGAAGTTAATTTAAACTTAGGATTTATTAAGGCGGCTTACGATAGCGGTGCTATAAGGGCCAATTTAGCTGTAATGGCCGGAACTTATGCAAACGCAAATCTGGTTGCCGAGCCGGGTGTTTTAAAAAATATTTTTGAAGCCAATGCCGGCGTTAAACTATCAAAATCAGAAAACTTATGGATCGATGCCGGAATATTTTCTTCGCACATCGGTTTCGAAAGCGCTGTATCGAAAGATTGCTGGATTTTAACGCGTAACATCTCATCAGAAAATACACCTTATTATGAATCTGGAGCAAAATTATCTTACGCAACACAAGACGGGAAATTAACCGCTACCCTACTTTATCTAAATGGCTGGCAAAGAATTACACGCCAAAATGGAAACAACAAACCTGCCGGTGGCTTGCAACTTACGTGGAAACCAAATGCTAAATTTACGTTGAATTACAGTAACTATTTAGGCACTGAAGGTGCCGATTCTGTTCGGGTTAATCGCTTCTATCATAATGTGTATGGCGTTTATCAAGTTACCGATAAATTTGGTTTAACGTTAGGTTTTGATTACGGAACTCAACAAAAACAAAAGGGCAACAGCAGTAAAAATGAAGTGATTTCTCCTGTTGCAATTGCTCAATATAAATTTGCTGATAAATGGGCCGTTGCTGGCAGATTTGAATATTACGAAGACAAAAATGGGATTTTTATTTCTACAGGAACACCAAATGGATTTAAAACCAAGGGCTATTCCTTAAATGTAGATTATGTTCCAATTGCAAATGCGGTAATCCGTTTGGAAGGAAAGACTTATGATAGTAAAGATAAAATTTTTAATCGTGAAGGAAATTTCGTTAATGCCAATACAACTTTAACGGCAAGTATAGCGGTAGCTTTTTAAACGCATGGATTACGAAAGATGGAACATGGATGAGGTAGGAGATTCCATCATCCATATTACATCTTCCATTTTACTAATTACGCATCATTACCTTTTACATCAATGATATGAAAGACGATTCGGTAAAACACTTCCTTGATTTGGTTCAAAAATCGAGACGAGGTAAGCTCAAAATTTATATTGGGATGAGTGCCGGTGTGGGCAAAACGTATCGCATGTTGCAAGAATCGCATGCATTGTTGCGCAATGGAATTGATGTTTGCATTGGCTATGTAGAAACCCATAAAAGAACCGAAACGGAAGCATTGGTTGGTGGATTGCCAATCATACCAAGAAAAAATATTTTCTATCGTGGTAAAGAGATAGAAGAAATGGATTTACAGGGCATTCTTAACCGCCATCCAGAAATTGTTATCGTTGATGAACTGGCCCACACCAATGCAGAAGGAAGCAAAAACGGAAAACGTTGGCAAGATGTTTTCGATATTCTTGAAGCTGGCATCAGTGTTATATCAGCCGTAAACATTCAGCATTTAGAAAGCATAAATGAAGAAATAGAACACATCACAGGCATCAGCGTTACCGAGCGCATTCCTGATAAAATTCTGGAAATTGCCGATGAAATTGTAAACATCGATTTAACGGCCGATGAACTGGTTACCCGATTAAAAGAAGGGAAAATTTATGATCAGTCTAAAATTGCAAGGGCCTTAGAAAACTTTTTCCAATCGGATAAAATATTGCAATTGAGGGAACTTGCCTTAAAAGAAGTGGTTCATCAGGTAGAAAGGAAAATCCAAACGGAAATTCCAAAATCTGTGAAGCTTAGACCCGAAAGATTTCTAGCCTGTATTTCTTCTAACGCTGAAACCGCAGGAGTTGTGATTAGAAAAACTGCTCGCTTGGCATCTTATTATCATTCGCCCTGGATTGTGCTTTATATACAAAGCGACAGCGAAAGTTTAGAACGAATTAAACTGGATAAGCAGCGTCATTTAATTAATCATTTTAAACTGGCCACCGAATTAGGCGCCGAGGTAATTAAAGTAAAAAGCAATCAGATTACCCAAAGCATTATCAATATGGCAACAGAAAAAGAAATTACCACCATCTGCATTGGCAAACCTCATTTAAATATTTTTCAGGTAATTATGCGAACGGCAATTTTTAACCAACTCTTGCGTAATTTAGCCGAAAAGGAAATTGATTTAGTTATACTTTCTTAAACTAACCTAAAAACCTCAACACCTAAGACATCTAAGAACACCTGAGCAAACTTAATTTTAGGTTAACTAAGGCGTCTAAGGTGGTATAAAATATTCATCATGAAAATAAAAACCAAACTCCGCCTCGGATTCGGGTTTCTCTTTATAATCGTTTTATCCTTCGGATTAATTGCCCTATTCTATTTGAACGAGCTTTCTGATAAATCCAAAGTGATTTTAAAAGACAACTACAAATCGCTCAAATACGTTTCATCTATGCGAAACGTACTGGATGAAAACAGATTTCCGCTTTCAGTTCAAAGTAAAAATACTTTCGGTCTAAACCTTAAAAACGAAGGAAATAACCTTACCGAACCTGGCGAGAAAGTAGCCTTTTTAAAATTAAGCGAGCTTTACAAAGCTTTCCTAAGTTCTAAATCCGCACAGGAAAGTGAAAATACGGTAAAGGTGTTAAGAGCCGAGTTACAAAACATCGAAAATCTTAACATGAACGCCATTTATCGTAAAAATGAACTCGCAAACGAAGCATCGGGCAGAGCAAATTTATACATCATGATTGCGGCCACGCTGAGCTTTTTAATCCTTTTCACCTTTATTGTAAACTTTCCGGGTTTTGTTGCCAATCCTTTAGCCGAGTTTAGTGCTGCTATAAGACAGATCAGCCGTAAAAATTATAAACAACGATTGCATTTTGAAAACGATGACGAATTTACTGAACTCGCTGATGCATTTAACGGAATGGTTGTTAAGCTAAACGAGTGGGAGAACAGTAATCTTTCCAAAATTAAATCAGAGAAATCGCGGATTGAGGCCATAATTGCCCAAATGCAGGATGCCATAATCGGTTTAAACGAAAAAGGAGAAGTGTTGTTTTTAAATCATTTGGCAGCAAAGCTGATGAGCTTGGATGAAGATAAAATTATCGGTCAGAATGTTAGTGAGTTGATTAAAAAGAATGAGTTATTAAAACGGATCATCAAACCCGAAACGGAGGATAAAACCCTTAAAATTTACGCTGATGATAAAGAATCTTACTTCCTTTTAGAAAGTAGAGAAATCGTAATTCCTAATTATGAGGAACAAGAAGAAAAGATATTAATCGAATCTTCAAAATCAGCAGGAAGTGTTTACGTATTGAAAAATATTACTCAATTTAAAGAATTAGATGAAGCGAAAACAAACTTTATAGCAACGGTTTCACACGAATTAAAAACACCACTCTCCTCAATAAAAATGAGTTTGAAGCTATTAAACGATGAACGCGTTGGTGCTATGAACGAGGAACAAAGTCAGTTGGTAAACCACATTAAAGAAGATAGCGATCGGCTTTTAAAAATAACCAGCGAACTTTTAGACCTTTCGCAGGCCGAAACGGGAAATTTGAAACTCACGTTTGCCATAACAAAACCATTGGAAATTGTTCATTATGCTTTGGATGCGGTTAAATTTCAGGCTGAGCAGAAATCAATAAACTTAGAACTCAACTGTGATGAAAATTTACCTGATGTAAACGCTGATATTCAAAAAACGGCTTGGGTTATGGTTAATTTCTTATCAAATGCTTTGCGATACAGTTCAGAAAAATCGAAAGTTGTGATTGATGTTTTCCAGAAAGACAAATTCATACAGTTTTCAGTTCAGGATTATGGAAAAGGTATTGATGAAAAGTATCAAAAACGTTTGTTCGATCGGTATTTTCAAGTACCTACTGATGGGCAAAACAAGTCGGGATCTGGTTTAGGACTAGCAATATCAAAAGATTTTATAGAAGCGGAACAGGGGAAAATTTGGGTTGTTAGTGCAATCGGCGAAGGAAGTAAATTTTGCTTTACCCTACCCATTGTAGGTTAGTTCCGAAAGATTCTCGTTGTTCGGTATGTTCCGAAGGGCATGTCGAACTTAGAGATAAAGAAGGTTTTGTAGACCTTCATCTTTAAATTCCTAAACAATATAAGGCTCCATTTCCTTATCAATGCTTTTACGCAGTTCCATTAGCTTAATGGCATATCCATGCATAGCGATTTCCTTTTCTGTTTTAGGCTTGAAGGCAGGAATGGGTTTTGGCTGTCCATCATCATCAACCGCTACAAAAACAATAATACAGTGTGTGTTTTTCACAAAATCGGTCTGTCCAACTGGTTTAGAAAAAGCATCGACAGCAATATGCATACTGGTTTTGCCTGTATAAATAATTCGAGCTTCCATTTTAACCAAATGCCCGATATGTACGGGATGAAAAAATCGGATGCCACCAACATAAACCGTTACACAATAAGACTGGCTCCATTGTAATGCACAAGCAAATGCAGCCTGGTCAATCCATTTCATCATCATTCCACCATGAACCTTACCACCGTAATTAACATCAGATGGTTCGCTTAAAAATTGGAGTTCGATATGGTTTTTAGTTCTGGCCATGATTATTAGTTCCCGCAGATAATTTTGCTGACAGCAATATGCAAAAATTATAGTTTCTGTAGAAGCAGTTCGTACAATTTCTTATCGATAAAAATCATGATCTGCGGGATTTGTGTGATCTGCGGAAGCGCTTTTACTCGGCACAACCCTAAAACAAAAAAGTCGTAGCGAGACGCTACGACTAGAATTATTTGTTAAAATCCTTAGTTTATTTTGCCATTATGCTAATTGCATAACCACCACCAGGTGCGCAATACTGTGTTAACTTACTTTTATTGGTTACTTCAATTTTGCGAATGGTATAAGCTTTTGGATTGGTTTCATAATTGGCATCTTTAGCATCAGCATAAATAGTTGCGGTATATTTTTTTCCAGCATCTAAAAAACTGAAGTCGATTTTCGATGTACGTCCAACTTCATCGTTAGTGCGGCCAACGAACCAGTTATCCTTGCCTTTTGCTTTGCGGGCATAAGTAATGTAATCACCGGGCTCTGCTTCCAAAACCTTTGTATCATCCCAATCAACCGCTACATCTTTAATAAACTGGAAAGCATCCATATATTTATTATAAGTTTCTGGTAAATCGGCAGCCATTTGCAATGGACTATACATGGTAACATACAAAGCCAACTGACGAGCTAATGTTGTGTGTACAAAAGATTTATTATCTGGATTATAAGCACTCACTCTGGTTTCGAAAATACCCGGAGTGTAATCCATTGGTCCACCGATTAAACGCGTAAAAGGTAAAATTGTGGTATGATCTGCATTGCTTCCACCAAATGCTTCGTATTCTGTACCCCTTGCAGCTTCGTTTCCAATTAAATTAGGATAGGTACGAGCCAAACCCGTTGGCCTAACCGCTTCGTGCGCATTAACCATAATCTTATAATCTGCAGCTTTTGTAATGGCATATAAGTAATGATTGATCATATCCTGGCTATAATGGTGTTCGCCACGAGGAATAATGTTACCTACATAACCGCTTTTAACAGCATCGTAACCATTGGCTTTCATAAATTTGTAAGCCGTATCAATGTGTCTTTCATAATTTCGAACCGATGAAGAAGTTTCATGGTGCATAATCATCTTAATGCCTTTACTTGCCGCATAGCGATGTAATTCATTCACATCAAAATCAGGATAAGGCGTTACAAAATCGAAAACATAATCTTTCGTTTTACCGAACCAATCTTCCCAGCCTTCGTTCCAGCCTTCAACTAAAACAGCATCTAAACCGTTTTTAGCTGCAAAATCGATGTATTCTTTTACATGGGCTGTATTTGCCGCATGTTTTCCGTTGGGTTTTGTTTTCGAATAATCGGTTACACCCAATTGAACGCTAGTTAAATCATTATATGCCCAAGTGCTTTTTCCAGTAATCATTTCCCACCAAACACCAACATACTTGGTCGGTTTAATCCAAGAAACATCCTTAAATTTTGTAGGTTCGTTTAAGTTATACGTCAATTTCGAAGTTAAAATGTCACCAGCTTTGTCACTTACAATAATGGTTCTCCATGGAGATAGGCATGGCGCTTGCAAATAACCTTTATCGCCAAGTGCATCTGGTGTTAACCAAGATTCCAAAACCATGTTTTTATCATCCAGATTTAACGACATGCAAGAATAATTAATTAAAGCAGCCTCATGAATGTTGATGTACAAACCATCTTTACTTTTCATCATTAAAGGTGTTTGTAAACCTGTTGGAGAAAAGGTTGTTTGCGATGCGTTTGGTGTTACCGCATCTTTCATCTTCCCTCTAACTTCTGATAAATTTGAAGTTACGGTTTCGTACTCCTGAGTATCATAATCTCCAGGAAGCCAAAAAGCTTTATGATCGCCGGCCAAGGCAAACTGTGTTTTTTCTTCTTTAATTACAAAGTAATCTAAGTTTTTTTGTTCAGGGAATTCATATCTAAAGCCTAAGCCATCATTAAATAACCTTAAACGCACAATAATGAAACGCTTGGTAGCGGTTTGTGTTAATGTTACTGCGAGCTCATTATAATGATTCACAATTTCCTTTACTTCGCCCCAAACTGGCTTCCAGGTTTCGTTAAATGTACTTGTTTTCGAATCTGTAATGGCAAAACCATCCAACAACGACGCCGCATTTTTTAGCTCTAAACCCAATTTACTGGCTTTGATTACATCTTTGCCTTTATACTTTAAGCTATAAGTTGGCACGCCACCTTGAGCCAAAGAAAAATTTGCAATCAGATTTGCATCCGGCGATTTTAATTCCTGTCCGGAAACGTTCCCGAAAAATAGCAAAAGGCAAATAAATGCTATAAATTTTGAGAGATTAAGGGATTTGTTGTTTCGATTTTTATTCACTGTATATAATTTATTTTTATAATTCTATTCTTAATAGTTTTCGTCATGCTGAATTTAGCCACCTTTCCATTAATACCCTGAAATGAATTCAGGGTGACGGTCGTTCATTTTTGGTGTGGATTTAAAGATTAACTGTGTCTATCCGGTTTACCCGAGGTCAATTCTTCTTAATCCAATAACAAAGTTTCGTCTTCATCATCCGTTAAACTGAGTTGAATACTATCGTTTCCGGCAATGCCTTCAATAGATCCTCGAATGTGTGTTGCATTTAACAACACTTTTTCCAATTGCTTTTCTCGGGCTTTCCATAGGCGCTCCATCGCATCGCGTTCTCTTTGGATGGACAATTTCATGCTCATAAATCCTTCCCGAATGGCTTTCCATTGCTCAGAAAATTCCGATCCCGTTAGGTAATCGTATAACATGTGCATTTTATCACCACGGTTTTCTTGCGATTTTACCGCACTTGCCAAACGCAAAATTCCATCACGTAAAACATAGGCCACTGCATTAACTTCTTCGAAAGAACAAATCCAAACGCCATCTCGCTGACCAAAACTATCCATGCCTTTTGGGTAACACTGGCTTACAATTACAGCAACATCAACGCCCATGCTCCGCATATCTTTTTTCAGCTTTTCAATCCAGTCGCCACCAAAATCTTTGGTACGTTTGCTTTCATAGATGATTTTGCCACATTCTTGCCCAAACTGATTTCTAACCACTTGCACACAATCTGCCCCACGAACGCCCTTGCCAACTTCCTCAATTAAATCGAAGGGGAAATTGCTTCTCAACAATTCTTCTAAAATCAATTCCTGAACCTCACCTTGCAATTGCATACTTCCCTGCTCTGCCTTGCGCTTCATTTCTTCGGCAAGCTTTTTTTGGTCGTCGAGTTGTTTTTCAAGCTCCTTTAAACGCAATTGATGCTCAGTATCTTTTATGCTGTTTTTTTCTGCTTCCTGTTTGCGAATTTGCTCTACCAGCTCGTTGCGTTGCTCTTGCATTTTACGCTGAAAAGCCAATTCCATTTCTTCTTCCTTAACTTTCAGGCTTTCCTCCCGACGCAAAAACTCTAATTCCTTTTCGCGGGCCAATCTTAGCTTTTCGGCATTGTCTTTTGCATTACCTTCCAGCATTTGCAATTTGGTTTCATAATCAGAGGCGATACTCTTGCGCAGATTTTCTTCCAAATCCCCTTTCAGTTTAGCTCTTTCTTCTACGAGTTTGGCATCAAATGTTTTCTGTTGAAGTTGTTTTTCACTTTCTAATGCGACGAGCTTGCGCTGAAATTCTTCGTCCTTTTGCTTTGTAAAAGAAACCATTTTCTCACGCAACTCTTTCTTATAATCTTCGGCCATAGCTTCTTCCATCGGAAAAACATGGGCACAACTTGGACATTTTATTTCGGTAGGCATAAATAATTTTTCACTTCAGAAAAAACCGAAGCCTTACAAAGATATTAAAGCTTTTTATGAATGTGTAAACGAGTTTTGCACCATTTAAATTTAAAGCACTTTCGACCGAATCTCATGGCCGACGGTTAAAATTTTACTCACGGGGCATTTAGTGGCAATTTGCTCTAATCTAACTTTTTGCTCCTCGGTTAAACTTCCGGTACAGGTAATTTCTTCCAAAAATATGGTTTCGCCATTTTCAATATCCATGTTTACCTCCACCTCAATTTTATCAACAGCCCATTCCTTTCTATCAATATACATCCTCAATGTTATGGCCACACAAGATGCAAGCGAGGCCATCAACAAACCTTTTGGTGCAAAACCCTTGTGCGTACCACCATAATCAAACGGCTCATCAGCAACTATTTCATGCGAACCATTTGTTACCGAACATGCGTAATGCTCTTTATTTATTGTTGCTTTTACCATATCGTTTCTAAAATAATAAACTTACCAAATATTCCATTCAAACCTTCATGATTAACAATATAATTCGGGAATGGGCTATCGCTTTTATTTGAGTTTTGGGGCCAACCTGTTCCTAGAAATTTGTATATGTACTTGCTCTTGGTTAATGATCCACCAAACATTGAGAAGGTGTACCTTCAGATACTTTTGTCAGTGTTTCCAATAAAAAAAATCAAACATTATTAAATAGCAATTGTTCCTTTTTAAAAGCTCATTACTATGAAATACAGAAAGTTAATCGGAAAATATTTGGCTAAGGAATCACATAGTGATGCTAAAATAGCCATCGCGTTGGTTGCAGGTTTGGCTGCTGGAGCCATAATAAGTGTTTTATTTGCACCAGATAGTGGAGCAGGAACCCGAGGTAAAATTGCTGATGGAGCAAAAAATCTTCGTTATGGCTTTCAGGATAAATACAATATCTTGAAAGAAAAGGTTTTTGGTGTAGAGGCTATCGAAGAAGATATTGTTGAGCATGAGGTGCCACATTTTAAGCACACAGTTACCAAAAAACGTAAATCTGACGTTAAAGATATCTTAGAGGAAGCCCATCAAAATGCTCAGGTACAAGAAGGCCAAGGATAATCTTGGCTTTTAGGTTAATTGTTATATTTTTGGTATCGATACAATAATTATCGAGATACAAATTTATACGTTAACCTTAATCCATGTTTTTCATCCTTTCCAAGGTTTTACTCTTTATAATAAAGCCATTATTTTGGATTACAATACTTTTAGTCGTTACACTTTTTACTAAAAAGCAAGCCCGAAAACGGAGATTGATCATTGCAACAATAATTGTATTTCTGTTTTTTTCAAATGCTTTTATTGTGGGCAAAATCGCCAACTGGTATGAAGCTGATTATCCTATTAAGCAGAAATACGATGTGGGAATTGTTTTGGGTGGATTTTCTGGATTTAACGAGCGAAACCATCAAATAGCATTTAACTGGGCTAGCGATAGACTGTTCCAAACATTAGCACTCTATAAAAAAGGTAAAATCAATAAAATTTTATTAAGTGGCGGAAATGCGAATTTGGTGGACAATAAGATTAAAGAAGCCGATTTAGTTGTTGATTATCTTAAACTGATCGGGATTCCTGATTCTGCGATTTTGTTCGAAAATCAGAGCAGAAATACACTTGAAAATGCCAAAAATAGCCTAGCCCTCATTAAAAAATATAAACCAGACGCCAAAATTTTAGTTATTACGAGTGCATGGCACATCCCCAGAGCCAAAACAATTTTTGAAAAGCAAACCACCAACAAGATTGATTATTACCCAACCAATTTTATCGGAAAAACATCTTTTAATTTTGAAGATTTAATAATTCCTGATCTTGGTTCTTTCGGAACATGGGAACTTCTTTTTAAAGAATGGATTGGTTTGGCAGTGGATCGGATTAGATTATAAATTGATTAATTGTTTTAAAGTGGTTAACTGCTTAGAGTGGTTAACAGTTTGGTTGCAAACTAAAATTAACCAATTAAACAGTTGAGCAGTTAAACTTATAACTACCCCTCAATCGCTTTCCAAAGCATATCTTTTAGCTCTACCAGACCTTTCTCTGCCACAGATGAAATAAATATTGAAGGAATTTGTGGCAGGTCTTGCTTCATTTCATCCATTAATTCTTCATCCAGCATATCAGATTTTGTAATGGCCAAAACATGTGGCTTTTGCATTAACTCTGGATTATATGTTTCCAATTCTCTTTTAAGAATTTCATATTCTTCTCTAATCGTTCTACTTGTATCGGCCGGAACCATAAATAGAAGCACAGAGTTACGCTCTATGTGACGTAAGAAACGATAGCCCAAACCTTTTCCTTTTGATGCACCTTCTATAATCCCAGGAATATCGGCCATTACGAAAGATTTATTATTTCGATAGCTTACAATACCTAAATTAGGAACGATGGTTGTAAAAGGATAATCGGCAATTTCTGGCTTAGCGGCAGAAACTACAGATAGTAAAGTAGATTTCCCTGCATTTGGAAAACCAACCAAACCAACATCAGCCAGAACTTTTAACTCGAGAATGTTCCATACTTCCTGGCCTTGTTCTCCCGGCTGTGCAAAACGTGGCGTTTGTTGAACGGAGTTTTTGAAATGTGCATTACCCAATCCACCGCGGCCGCCTGGAGTTAAAATTTTGGTTTCGCCATCTTTGGTAATTTCGAAAAGAATCTCTCCGGTTTCAGCATCCTTCGCAATGGTGCCCAACGGAACTTCAAGTATTTCATCTTTGCCCTGCTTACCAAATTTATGAGAACTGCCACCTACTAAACCGTCTTCGGCAATAATATGCTTACGATATTTTAAATGCAATAATGTCCAGATCTGAGTATTTCCCTTAACGATAATATGGCCTCCACGACCACCATCACCACCATCAGGGCCACCCATTGATGTTAAAATATCGCGGTGTAAATGCGCTGAACCTGCTCCGCCCTTACCAGAACGGCAACAAATTTTTACATAATCTACGAAATTCGAACCCTGTGACATATTAATTTATGATTTTAGATTTACGATTTTAGATTTCTAAAATCGCTAAAAACTAAACATCCGCAAAAAACAAGCATTGCTTTTTTGCGGATGTTCTAATTTTAAAAATTATATTATTTAGTACTGATCAATAACAGCGCAAAGATCGTTATATACTGTACTTATTTCACCAATTCCGTTTACTTTGTTCAACTTGCCCTGTGCCTCATAATAAGGCAGCACGTGGATGGTTTTATCAAAATATTCCGAAATGCGTTTTTTTAATTTTTCAGCGTCATCATCTGGTCTACCACTAATTTTATGGCGCTCAGCAATGCGTTTTGTCAATTCTTCCTGATCCACATCCAAAGCGATAACACCAGCAATTTTGCTGCCTTTGCGCTCTAAAAATAAATCAAGCTCTTCTGCTTGAGGAACCGTACGTGGAAAACCATCAAACACAAATCCTTTTGCATCCGGATTTTTATCTACCTCTTCTTCAAGCATGGCAATTGTAATCGCATCAGGCACCAACTCGCCTTCGGCCAACAATTGACTAACTTTTTTTCCTAATTCGGTTTCGCCCTTTACGTGTGCTCTAAAAAGATCGCCTGTTGAAACGTGTACCAACTGATATTTTGCAATCAGCTTTTCAGATTGGGTGCCTTTACCCGCCCCTGGAGGGCCAAAGAGAACTAAATTAAGCATTAACGTGGTTTAGGTTATCTTTAACAAAAAAAGCCTTGTCGCCATGGGGCGACAAGGCTTCATCCAAATAGTGCACTTGTAGGGATTCGAACCCCAAACCTTCTCATCCGTAGTGAGATGCTCTATCCAATTGAGCTACAAATGCGTTTCCGTTTGTTAACGGACTGCAAAAGTAAGATTTGAGATTTAAATTAGCAATTATATTTGAAAAAAAATCTTACTCTTACTTCTGTAGTGTATGCATTAAGATTTTAATGCTTCATTAATTGCTTTAAAATCAGGCAACTCACGGGCATCTTCTAAAACTTCGGCATAAATAATTTTACCTTCTTCATCAATTACAAAGGCTCCTCTTTTAGAAACTCCTTTTAAACCGAACAAAAATTCATCATAATATGCTCCAAAAGCTTTAGAAACTTCTTTGTTAAAATCAGACAACAAAGGAAACTGATATTTCTGCTCCTCTTTAAATTTGGCTAAAGAAAACGGAGAATCTACAGAAACACCTAAAACCTGCGCATCGATCCCTTCATAGTAGCTAAAATTATCTCTCATGGTACACAGTTGCTCAGTACAAACACCAGTAAATGCCATTGGGAAAAAATGGATAATTACTTTTTTACCTTTAAAGGCAGCTAAGGAAATTTCTGTTAAATCAGAACTGTATAATTTAAAATCTGGGGCTTGATCGCCAACTTGTAATGACATATTTTATGGTTAAATGTTTAATTGTATTAATTGGTTAATTGACCGAGCAAAGCTTCAAACATAATAAAACTACCTTGTCTGCAACTTTCACTTTCTACTTTTTACTTTGTACTTTTCACTTTTTACTTTTTACTTTGTACTTTCTTCATCTGCGCATCAACAATCTTTAATCCTTCTTCAAAACTATGCGGGGCATACCCTAAATCATTTATAGTTTTATCTAGCACGAAGCCCGTTCTTACTGGTCGCTTTGCGGTTTGATTCAAACTCTCCGAACTGATTTCAGTAATAATAGATTGATCAAGCCCCCAATAATCGGCAACTTTTCGCACTAAATCTGCAATACTCATGTAATCTTTGCCCGAAACATTATAAATTCCTTTAGCATTTTTCTCTACAGCTAAAATACAGGCTTCCGCCAGGTCTTCGGCCAAAGTAGGCATCCGCCATTGGTCGTTTACAACATTAATGGGAGATTCTTTTTCTAGCGCACCTTTAGCCCAAAGCACAATATTACTTCTGCTCATATCATTGGTGATACCATAAACCAATATTGTTCTTAAAATTGCCCAGTTTGCTTTTGAGTTTTTCAACAGCTCTTCTGCAAGCACTTTCGATTCTCCATAATAACTTAATGGATTAACCGCATCTTCCTCTTTGTAAGGTCCATCTGCGCCATCAAAAACGAAATCAGTACTCAAATGAATCAACTGGGTATTTTTTTCTTCACACAACGAAATCAATTTTTGAACAGCATCTACATTAAGCTGATGACAGAGTTCCTTGTCTGCTTCGGCAGTATCTACATTCGTCATTGCTGCCGTATGAATAATTGAATCAGGCTTGTACTTTTCAATAACTTCTTTCACCTGGCTTGCATTAAGAATATCCATTTCTGCATATTCATAGCCACTTTTTATGGGATATCTATTCTTTCCTTTAGAAGTAGCAATAAGCTTTACTCTTCCTTCAGCTAAAATTTTTTCAGTTATTTTCTGACCTAAAAGGCCATTGCTACCTGTAGTTAAAATAGTTTTCATCAGATGATTTTGTGCCTCTAAATTATCTATAAAAACCTTGTTGAAAAAATTTATAATATATATTTAAAATTAACCAAGAATAACTTAACTTTGCCAACCGAATTGGAGCCCCTATAAACAGCTTTAATTCATTGATTGTAATAAATTTACTCACAACAGATATGCCTAACTTAGGAAAAATAGCACAAATTATCGGCCCAGTGGTTGACGTTAGCTTTGCTGATGATGCCCATCTACCTAAAATTTTTGATGCGTTAGAAATAACGAAAGAAAACGGACAAAAAATTGTTTTAGAAGTTCAACAACACTTGGGTGAAGATCGCGTTCGTGCAATCTCGATGGACTCTACAGATGGTTTAGTTCGCGGAATGCAGGTTCTTGATACTGGTTCAGCAATTAAAATGCCGGTAGGCGATCAAATTAAAGGTCGTTTATTTAATGTGGTTGGTGAAGCGATTGACGGTATTACTGCTGTTGACAAAACAGACGGTCGCCCTATCCATGCTACGCCTCCTAAGTTCGAAGATTTATCTACTGAAACTGAAGTACTTTTTACAGGTATTAAAGTTATCGATTTATTAGAGCCTTATGCAAAAGGTGGTAAAATCGGTTTGTTCGGTGGTGCTGGTGTAGGTAAAACAGTATTAATCATGGAGTTGGTTAACAACATCGCAAAAGCTTATGCTGGTTTATCAGTGTTCGCAGGTGTTGGTGAGCGTACTCGTGAGGGTAACGATTTACTTCGTGAGTTTATCGAATCAGGTGTAATCAACTATGGTGATGAATTCTTGCACTCAATGGAAAAAGGTGGATGGGATTTGAAAGCAGTTGATACCGAAAAATTAAAAGAATCTAAAGCAACATTGGTGTTCGGTCAAATGAACGAGCCTCCTGGTGCACGTGCTCGTGTAGCATTATCAGGATTAACAGTTGCAGAATATTTCCGTGATGGTGATGGTGAAGGCGCTGGAAAAGACATCCTTTTCTTCGTTGATAACATCTTCCGTTTTACTCAGGCAGGTTCTGAGGTATCGGCACTATTAGGTCGTATGCCATCTGCAGTAGGTTACCAACCAACATTGGCAACTGAGATGGGTTTAATGCAAGAGCGTATTACTTCAACTAAACGCGGTTCAATTACATCAGTACAAGCGGTATACGTACCAGCGGATGATTTAACTGACCCTGCACCGGCAACAACATTTGCCCACTTAGATGCAACTACAGTACTTTCCCGTAAAATTGCTGAGTTAGGTATTTATCCTGCTGTGGATCCTTTGGATTCTACTTCACGTATCCTTTCTCCTGCTGTTTTAGGTGATGAGCATTATAACACTGCACAACGTGTTAAAGAAACTTTACAACGTTATAAAGAATTACAAGATATCATCGCGATTTTAGGTATGGACGAATTATCTGAAGAAGATAAATTAGTCGTATCAAGAGCTCGCCGTGTTCAACGTTTCTTATCACAACCTTTCCACGTAGCTGAGCAATTTACAGGCTTAAAAGGTGTATTGGTTGATATTAAAGATACCATCAAAGGTTTCAACATGATTATGGACGGTGAAGTGGATGAATATCCTGAAGCTGCATTTAACTTGGTTGGTAGCATTGAAGATGCGATCGAAAAAGGTAAGAAATTATTAGCAGAAGCAAATTAGTACGTTATACGTAATAAGTTATACGTAATAAGTTAAAGTCGATGAACTTAAAACTTAAAACGTAAAACGTAAAACTTTAAAAATGAACTTAGAAATATTAACTCCAGATAAAAAAGTTTTCGAAGGTGAAGTAACAGCAGTTACGGTTCCTGGTACTTTAGGTTCTTTTCAGATTTTAAAAGACCATGCCCCTATCATCTCAACTTTAGAAGATGGAGAAGTTATTATAAAAGCAAATAAAGCTGATGAGCAACGCTTTTTTATTAAAGGTGGCGTAGTAGAAGCCATTCACAATAAGATTGTTGTTTTAGCAGAAGGTATTGCTTAAAATAATTAAAACACATAGAAAGCCTTTTCGATTAATTTCGGAAAGGCTTTTTTTGTTCAGAACAAATAGTTATCTTTGACGTTAGTAACGCGAAACGAAATCATGATACTTTCCTTTGAATCTAAAGACACGGAAAAAATATGGAACGGTATTCGGGTTTCGAAATACCTTTAGAAATTCAAACTGTTGGACGAAGGAAATTAAGAATGATCAGTAATTCGCAAAACATTCAAGATTTAACTATACCGCCCTCTAATAAATTAGAAAAGAAAAAAGGTAACCTAAAAGATTATTACAGCATTAGAATTAACGACCAATGGAGAATAATTTTTAAGTGGCAAAGTGGAAATGCAAGCGAAGTTGAAATTATAGATTATCATTAAGATGAAGAAGCTACCAAACATACATCCCGGCGAAATTTTAAATGAGGAATTTCTTATTCCCTTAAACATTACAGCCTACCGTTTAGCAAAAGAAACAAATATTCCTCAAACCCGTATTTCTGAAATAATTAAAGGAAAAAGAAGAATTACAGCAGATACTGCATTACGTTTCAGCATTTTTTTTGGCAATTCTGCCAAATTCTGGCTTGGGCTACAAGATGATTTTGACATTGAAAACGAATTATCTGAAAAGCAAGAAGAATTTAATAGCATAAAGTTGTTCGCAATAGCATCATAATTTATATTAAGCCTCTCAAAATCGAGAGGTTTTTTTTATTACCAGCAACCCAAACCCTCATTTTAATCGTATCTTATTAAAATACCGATTTCGATATACATGGTTGCATTAAAAAGGTTGTTGATTTTAACTCTTCTTATTCTGTCTTTCAAAGCAGAATGCAAAGAGTTCTCAAGTATTGACGACTACATTAAAACTTTTCCTACTGGCAAACATAATGGCTTAGACGGCAATTGGCTAAAAGCTGATAGAGAAAAAGAAAGCGAAATCTGGAATCAGGCAAACAAAATCAACATCAAAAAACCCAATGGCTATCTAGAATATCAAGACATTTATCAGCGCTGCGGTTTTTATAAATGGTTCGAACTGAAAACAGATTCATTAGGATTTGAAACTAGATGGGCTGAAGCCGCAAAAGAAACGACTTCAAAACTCAAAAAACTTCTCACCTCCATAGCCATTGCATCTGGTAATTCGAACAAAGAAATTGAAGAATTTGTAGTTACAGGCAATGGGATTATCTTCGATGACATTTGGAAAGACTTGAAAGCTCTTTATGAGCACCAACCATTAAGAGGTATTGATGCTGAAATCTGGGATGGGCATTTGTTGCTGAAAGAGCAAAATCTAATTGATCCTTATTACAGGAAACTGAGCAAAACCTCACTTACAAAACTTCAGAAATCATTAAGAAAAGAAACAACATTTTCAAAAATGATGGCTGGTTTTGAATTTGAAGGAAATCTTTTGAGCATACAAGACAGATGGCTTTACGGAATGAAAATGATGCATTATCAAAACCCTGATATTAACAGATAAAATAAAGGTCAAATTTCAATTTTCTTGGATGAAAAATAGAATTTAAGAAGAAAAACGGAAAATTTACAATGCAAGCATAATAAACATACCGTATACCGTTTTGATATTCGGTCTACGGCTATCGGCATTAAATCACTAATTCCATCCCGAATAAGAATATTGTTCTGACTTTTATAAAAAAATACAAATATTATTCTTATTTAACTTTTTTCTGATTTTTCTTGCATATTAATGAACCAAAAACTAAATTGGTTTTTATAAACAATAGGAAATAATGACGATTCAAAATAACATAATCGCAAACAATACTGCTGCAACCGTGGCTGTTAATGTTGTGCTTTTACCAGTCATTATTCTGAACCTTCTACTCCTAAACATTTTACCAGGAAAGAAGACGGGCAGCTTTTAAATAGATTTAAAAAACTAAATATACCTAAAGCGTCCCGATACAAAACGGGACGCTTTTTTTAAATAACAAAACACAGTATTATGAACTACTATAATTCTAATACGATTATATATCTTGATGGGCAGTTTAAAAAAGCTGTTGAAAGCAGTACTGATCTTTATGGGCAGTCGCTTCATTATGGCTATGCTGCTTTTGAGGGAATTAGAGCCTACAAAACACACAACGGAAACCGGATATTTAAAGCGGCGGCACATTTCGATCGCTTAGAGCGTTCTTGCCAACTTGCAAATATTCCTTTTCCATGGGATAAAGAGGAATTGATCAAGGAAACCTATAAACTCCTTATCTTAAATAAACTAAAGGATGCCTATATCCGCCCATTAGTTTTTTGCCACCCAAACATGAAACTGAACGAACCATCAGGTGTTTCAATTTTAATTTGCGCCTGGGATTGGGATGCTTATTCAGGCAACAAACTATTAAAACTAACCATTTCAGATTACGAAAGACCGAATCCAAAATCGACTCCAATGGAAGCGAAATTAAGTGGAAATTACGTAAACTCAATATTGGCTACAACTGCAGCAAACATTAAAGGATTTGATGAAGCTTTGCTCCTAGATATGCATGGATTTGTTGCTGAAGCATCTGGAGCCAATATTTTCTTAGAAAAAGATGGAAAACTTTACACTCCATCTTTAGGAAATATCTTACCGGGAATTACTAGGGCAACAGTTAAAGAACTTTGTACGGTTTTAGATATCGAATGCATAGAGAAAAAATTAACCGTTGAAGACTTAAAATTGGCAGATGGTGCTTTCTTATGTGGTACGGCTACAGAGATTGCAGGCATTGCTTCTATAGATGATATTGTTTACCGTTCGCTATGGAGAGAATCTATAGGCTATACCATACAACGTGCTTACAAAAACCTTGTGCTTGAAAAAGTTAACTACGAGGTAATTATATAAATATTATTTTAAAATAGTTCTTTGCCTTTTTAAAAAGTTAGTATGTTTGTGATTCAATCAAGATATGAATCTGAATACAAACATTATTAGCAACCTGATTATTATCATTTCTCAAGAGAGGGGTGGATATCGTTGCGTATAAAGTAAAAAATATACAATGTCGAAACCGCCTCCAAAAAAGAGGCGGTTTTTTTTTGCCTCAAAAGGAAATAACTGAATACAACCGAATACATACATTTTTAAACAATGAGCGAATTAAACAAGTACAGTAAAACATTTACACAAGACCCAACACAACCCGCAGCCCAAGCCATGCTTTATGGAATTGGCTTAACCGATGCCGATATGGCAAAAGCACAGGTCGGTATTGCAAGCATGGGTTACGATGGCAATACCTGTAACATGCACCTTAACGATCTTGCTAAAGATGTTAAAGCTGGAGTCTGGAAAAATGATTTAGTGGGCTTGGTTTTCAACACCATTGGCGTAAGTGATGGAATGAGTAATGGTACCGACGGTATGCGTTACTCTTTGGTAAGCCGTGATGTAATTGCAGACAGTATCGAAACCATTTGTGGCGGCCAATATTACGATGGGATTATCACCATTCCCGGTTGCGATAAAAATATGCCAGGTGCAATTATGGCAATGGCTCGGTTAGATCGGCCATCAATTATGGTTTATGGTGGTACAATTGCGCCAGGACATTATAAAGGAGAAGAATTAAATATTGTCTCGGCTTTCGAAGCTTTAGGACAAAAAATATGTGGCAATCTTTCTGAAGAGGATTATCAAGGAATTATCAAACATACTTGTCCCGGTGCGGGCGCATGTGGCGGGATGTATACAGCAAATACAATGGCATCGGCTATTGAAGCTTTGGGTATGAGTTTACCATACTCTTCATCAAATCCGGCGGTTAGTCCAGAGAAAAAGCAAGAGTGTTTAGACGCTGGTAAATACATTAAAATTTTATTAGAAAAAGATATTAAACCATCTGATATCATGACGAGAAAAGCATTCGAGAATGCCATTCGCTCAATCATCATATTAGGAGGAAGTACCAATGCAGTTTTACACTTTATTGCAATGGGTAAAGCAATCGGGGTGGAAATTACTCAGGATGATTTCCAAAAAATGAGTGATGTAACTCCAGTTTTAGCCGATTTTAAACCAAGTGGCAAATACTTAATGCAAGATCTACATCAATATGGAGGTGTACCTGCAGTATTAAAATACTTGTTAAACGAAGGTTTATTACATGGAGATTGCCTAACTGTAACCGGAAAAACTGTAGCTGAAAATTTAGCTGATGTTAAATCGATTATGGATTATGACCAAAAAATCATTCAGAAACTAAGCGAGCCAGTTAAGGCTACGGGCCACTTACAAATTCTTTACGGAAACTTGGCCGAAAAAGGTTCTGTAGCAAAAATCTCTGGTAAAGAAGGTGAAAAATTTGAAGGTCCAGCACGCGTTTTTGATGGCGAAAAAGATTTAGTTGCAGGAATTTCATCTGGAAGAATTAAACCTGGAGATGTCGTGGTAATTAAAAATGAGGGCCCAGTAGGTGCTCCAGGTATGCCAGAAATGCTAAAACCAACATCACTAATTATTGGAGCTGGTTTAGGTAAATCTATAGCATTGATTACAGATGGTCGTTTTTCAGGCGGAACGCATGGTTTTGTAGTTGGCCACATCACTCCAGAGGCATACAAAGGTGGGTTGATTGGATTAGTTCAAGATGATGACTTGATTGAAATTGATGCAGTGAACAACACCATTAATTTAATGGTTAGCCAAGAAGTTATTGCAGAGCGAAGAAAAAATTATGTACAGCCTGCATTAAAAGTTACAAAAGGTGTTTTATATAAATATGCCAAAACTGTATCAGACGCAGCAAGTGGTTGCGTAACTGATGAATATTAACATCCTTAGCACCCTAAAAGGAGAACAATACATAACTGGTCACAATTTGTGACTGCTTACCAAGAAAAACTTGATGTCACAAATTGTGACATCAAGTTTAAAGAATAATAGAACCGCAAAAACATAACTATGGAAACTGCACAAGATACACTACAAACAGAGGCCCAAGCAGAAACCTCAAAAACATTATTTAAAGGAACAGGTTCTCAAGTTCTTTTAAATGGATTAATTGAAGAAGGCGTAACCACTATTTTTGGTTATCCAGGTGGTGCTATTATGCCAATTTACGATGCGCTTTACGATTATGCAGATAAGTTGGAACATATTTTAGTCCGCCATGAGCAAGGTGGTATTCATGCAGCGCAAGGTTTTGCTAGAACAAGTGGGAAAGTAGGTGTTTGTTTTGCCACCAGCGGACCAGGCGCAACCAACTTAGTTACCGGTTTAGCAGATGCACAGATAGATAGTACTCCCTTAGTCGTAATTACAGGGCAAGTTTTCGCTCATTTATTAGGAACAGACGCCTTTCAGGAAACAGATGTAATTAACATTACTACGCCAGTTACCAAGTGGAATTACCAGGTTACCGATGCCAACGAAATCCAAGAAGTTTTAGCAAAAGCATTTTATATTGCCAAAAGCGGCAGACCGGGACCCGTTTTGATTGACATTACTAAAAACGCACAAATTCAGATTGAGGAATTTCCAGAATATATAAAATGCAACCACATCCGCAGTTATCGCCCGAAACCAAAAGTAAGGGTAGAATATATTGAACAGGCTGCCGAGTTGATTAATGCAGCTAAAAAACCATTCGTGTTATTTGGCCAAGGGGTTATTTTAGGTAGCGCAGAACAAGAATTTAAAGCTTTTATTGATAAAACCGGAATTCCTTCGGCATGGACGATCATGGGTGAAGGCGCTATCCCAACCTCACACCCATTAAATGTTGGTATGTTGGGAATGCATGGAAATTACGGTCCGAATGTTTTGACCAATGAGGCTGATGTAATTATTGCCATCGGGATGCGTTTCGATGACCGTGTAACAGGTCGTTTAGATAAATATGCAAAACAGGCAAAAATTGTTCATCTTGATATTGATCCGGCCGAAATAGATAAAAATGTTAAGGCTGATGTTGGTATTTGGGGCGATTGTAAAGAAACACTTCCATTGTTAACTAATTTGGTTAATGAAAATAAACACGAAGATTGGTTAGGCGTTTTCAAAGATTATAATCAACAGGAAATTGACCAGGTGATCACATCAGAACTTTATCCAGAAGGTGAAGAAATTACTATGGGCGAGGTATTGCGCAACATCAATGAAATTTGCGGTGGCGAAGCAATCATCGTAACAGATGTTGGTCAACATCAAATGGTGGCTTGTCGTTATGCAAAATTTAACAATACACGCAGTAATATTACCTCTGGAGGTTTAGGCACTATGGGCTTTGGATTGCCTGCAGCGATTGGCGCCAAATATGGTGCACCAGACAAAACAGTTATTGCCATTATCGGTGATGGCGGTTTCCAAATGACGCCTCAAGAATTAGGAACCATCATGCAATTTGGTGCTGAAGTAAAAATTCTGATTCTGAACAATCGCTTCTTAGGTATGGTTCGCCAATGGCAACAGTTATTTAACGACAAACGTTACTCTTTTGTGAACATTACCAGTCCAGATTTTGTGGCTTTAGCCAAAGCTTATTACATAGAAGCACAAATGGTTAATGAACGCGAAAATTTGAGAACAGCTTTGGAAACCATGATCAATCATAAAGGTTCTTACCTTTTAGAAGTTATGGTTGGAAGAGAAAATAATGTATTCCCTATGGTTCCGCAAGGAATGAGCGTAAGTGAAATAAGGTTGAAATAAGAACAAAGAGTAAGGAGCAAAGAATAAAGATTATTTCTTTTATCCTTGTTCCTTTATCCTTAATCCCAAGAAAATGAGTACTGAAGATAAAATAAAATATACAGAAGATACGCTTGACTTAGATGGAAAGCAGGAATATACGATAACTGTATATGCTGAAAACCGTATCGGATTATTAAATAGAATTGCCATTATTTTCTCCAAAAGGAAAATAAACATTGAAAGTTTAAATAGTTCGGCTTCTGAAATTGATGGAATTCACCGTTTTAACATTGTAATCCACGAGGGTTATGAAGTGGTTAGAAAACTTGCCCGTCAGATTGAAAAGCAAATTGAAGTATTAAAAGTTTATTTTAATACAAATGAGGAAATTATTTGGCAGGAACTGGCACTTTACAAAGTTTCTACAGATGAAATTGCTGAAAAAGTAACGGTAGAAAGATTGTTGAGACAATATGGTGCAAGTGCCGTTGTGATTCGTAAAGACTATACAGTTTTTGCGGTAACTGGCCATAGAGAAGAAACTGATGCCTTGGTTAAAGCACTCGAGCCTTATGAATTGATTGAGTTTGTTCGTTCTGCAAGGGTTGCTATTATTAAAGACAGTGCCGGATTCCACGAAAAATTGAAAGAATTTGAGGCAGAAGACCCGGGAGAAGAATTGGTTGAAAATGAGTTCTTGGAAAAAGGCGAAAAGATATTTACCATGTAAAGGGATTGACGATTTTAGATTGACGAATTACGTTAAAGACCGCAACTAAAAAAAATCGTCATTGCGAGGCACGAAGCAATCTCATTTAAAGGATGGTTTCTTGATTAGCTACAATGAAACAGAACAGTTATGAAATGCAACAGCATTAAACCAATTTTAAGAATGTTCGATTACGATAAAGCCATTGAGTTTTATGTGAATTGGTTGGGCTTTAAAATAGATTGGGAGCATAGGTTTGAAGAAAATACTCCGGTCTACATGCAGATTTCTTTAGATGGAATTGAATTGCATTTAAGTGAACATCACGGCGATAGTTCTCCCGGTGCACACATTCATATCGATTGTATTGGCTTACAAGAATTTCATAGGCAGATAATTGATAAAAAATATAAATACAACAAGCCAGGTTTGGAGAAAACATTTTACGGAAGCTGGGCAGTTACAGTAAACGACCCGTTCTTTAACAAGATTACTTTTAATCAACCGTTAGACGAATCAGAGATAGAAGCATAAAATGAACGAAGTATTTGAATTTATATTAAACGCTCGAAAAGCATTTATTCAATTAATAGATGGATTAACGATCGAACAATTGAATAAAATTCCTGATGGCTATAGCAACAACATCATCTGGAACTTTGGCCATATTGTAGTGAGTACACAAACACTTTGTTACGTGCGTACAGGGATTATAGCAGATGCAAGTTTGGTAAAGTTTAATGAGTTTTATAGGAAAGATACTCGTCCGACTTATACCGTAACTGAACAGGAAGTTGCCGAATTGAAGACAATAGCGCTTGAAAGTATAGAAAAGATAAAAGCGGATTATGTGAACGGAGCATTCGCAAGTATGAATCCTTTTTCAACTTCAACTTATGGCGTTGAAATGAAAAGGATTGAAGAAGTTCTGATTACAACGATTGGACACGACAATGTACATTATGGCTATGCGTGGGCACTGAAGAAAAGTGTGGTTTGATGGAAGATGTAAGATGGAAGATGGAAAATGATGTAAAACTCTGAGGGCTATTCCGCTTTGGAGGGCCAGGGGGAGGATTTTAATTTGAAACTCAGAACCAAAGTAAAATAAACCCGATTGAAGTGGATGCCGATTTTTCTTCGGCAGAAACGAAAACGGGACTGAAATAACCGAAAAGTACAAAAACTTGCTTTTCAAAATAATAAAATCGGTGAAATCACAATATCTGCGAAATTAAACCGAAGGAAAAAATGTTTCGTGAGGACACGAACGATGGTAGTAAAAACTGCAAATAATAATATTAATTAGAAAATAGAACCATAAAATAAATAACAAAAACGATGTCAAATTATTTTAACACATTACCTCTTAGAGAAAAATTAAACCAACTGGGTGTTTGCGATTTCATGGACAGTTCTGAATTTTTGGACGGTGTTAGCGCTTTGAAAGGCAAAAAACTGGTTATTGTAGGTTGTGGCGCTCAAGGCTTAAACCAAGGTTTAAATTTAAGAGATAGTGGTTTAGATGTAAGCTACACTTTACGCAAGGAAGCAATTGAAGGTAAACGCGATTCGTGGAAAAATGCAACCGAAAACAACTTCAAAGTTGGTACTTACGAAGAATTGATTCCTACTGCCGATGTGGTAATTAACCTTACGCCAGATAAACAACATACCGCTGTTGTGAATGCAATTATGCCTTTAATGAAAGAGGGTGCTACTTTATTGTACTCTCACGGGTTTAATATTGTTGAAGAAGGCATGCAAATCCGTAAAGATTTAACCGTTATTATGGTTGCGCCTAAGTGCCCAGGCAGCGAGGTAAGAGCAGAGTATGTTCGTGGTTTCGGTGTACCTACCTTAATTGCAGTTCACCCAGAAAACGATCCTCAGGGTAAAGGCTTGGCTCAGGCTAAAGCTTATGCCGTTGGTACAGGTGGTCACCGTGCTGGTGTTTTAAAATCATCGTTCGTAGCAGAGGTTAAATCTGATTTAATGGGCGAGCAAACCATCCTTTGCGGATTGCTGCAAACTGGCTCTATCCTATCTTTCGATAAAATGGTTGAAAAAGGAATTGATGCTGGTTACGCTTCTAAACTGGTTCAATACGGTGTTGAGGTAATTACTGAAGCTTTAAAACATGGTGGTGTTAGCGGTATGTTCGACCGTTTAAGCAATATAGCCAAAGTTGAAGCTTTCAAAATTTCTGAAGAACTGAAAGACATTATGCGTCCGTTGTTCCAAAAGCATCAAGATGATATCATGAGTGGTGAATTTAGCCGCATTATGATGGAAGATTGGGCTAATGGCGATAAAAATTTATTAGGCTGGAGAGCTGAAACTGGTGAAACTGCTTTCGAAAAAACACCTGCCGGCGATGTTAAAATTGGCGAGCAAGAATATTTTGACAATTATTTATTAATGGTTGCTTTCGTTCGTGCCGGTGTAGAATTGGCTTTCGAAACAATGGTTCAGGCAGGTATCAAACCAGAATCTGCTTACTATGAATCGTTACACGAAACACCACTAATTGCAAATACCATTGCACGTAAAAAATTATTCGAAATGAACCGCGTAATTTCTGATACTGCTGAATATGGCTGTTATTTATTTGACCAGGCTTGTAAACCACTTTTGGGCGATTTCATGAAAAAAGTAAATACCGACTTAGTGGGTAAAAACTTTAACGAAGGTAAAGATGGCTCAGTAGATAATAGAGAATTGGTTGCCATTAACGAAACTTTACGTACACATGAGGTAGAAATTATAGGCGCAAAATTGCGCAAAGCAATGACCGCTATGAAATCTATTAAAACAGCATAAAAAGCCTCACCACTAAATCCCCTCTCCGGTAGAGAGGGGACTTTTGGATAGAGCAAATAAAAATAGTACATACAGAAATTAGCGTTTCTGCCGATAAAAAAACACATGCCTTTAAGAAGGTAAGCAATTTATTAACACACTTGCTACTCCCTCTCCTTCGGGGAGGGTTGGGGTGGGGCTAATAACAAATATGATGTCAAAAACATTAGTAGAAAAAATTTGGGACGCACACGTTGTAAAAAGTGAAGAAGGATTTCCCGACATTTTATATATTGATACGCACTTAATACACGAGGTAACTTCTCCTCAGGCTTTTGATGGCTTGCGCAAAAGAGGTTTGCCTGTTTTTCGTCCGAAACAAACGGTGGCAACAGCCGACCACAATGTGCCAACTTTAAACCAATTATTGCCAATAAAAGAGGAACTTTCCCGCTACCAGGTGGATATGCTTACCAAAAACTGTGCAGAATTTGGAATAGAACTTTATGGCTTAGGGCATCCATTTCAAGGCATTGTACACGTAATCGGCCCTGAATTGGGCATTACCTTGCCTGGTAAAACGATGGTTTGTGGCGATAGTCATACTTCAACCCATGGTGCTTTCGGAGCAATTGCTTTTGGTATCGGAACATCGCAGGTAGAGCAGGTTTTCGCAACGCAATGTTTATTGCAATCGAAACCTAAAACCATGAAAATCGAAGTAAATGGAACACTTGAAAAAGGTGTTGGTGCAAAAGACATTATTTTATACATCATCGCCCAGATTTCAGCAGCAGGCGGTACAGGATATTTCATAGAATATGCAGGTTCGGCTATCGAGTCCTTAAGTATGGAAGCCCGAATGACAATCTGTAATATGAGTATTGAAATGGGTGCGAGAGGTGGCTTAATTGCGCCAGACCAAACTACTTTCGATTACATTAAAGGTAGAGAATTTGCTCCGGCAGGCGAAGAATGGGATAAAGCCCTAGCCTATTGGAAAACACTATATAGCGATGCAGATGCGAAATTCGACAGTGTATTAACTTTTAATGCAGAAGACATTGCGCCAATGATTACTTATGGCACCAACCCAGGTATGGGTATGGGTATCCAAGAGCATATTCCGGCAACCAACGCTCAACCTGAAAAAGAAAAACTTTCTTATCAAAAAGCTTTGGATTATATGGGCTTTGATGATGATGCGTCATTAATCGGTAAACCGGTTGATTATGTTTTTATTGGAAGCTGTACAAATTCCCGTATTGAGGATCTACGTGAAGTTGCTGATTTTGTAAAAGACAAGCGCAAAGCGGATAATGTTACCGTTTGGATTGTTCCGGGATCGAAACAGGTTGAGCAACAAGCCATAAATGAAGGTTTGGATAAAATTTTCGAAGCGGCAGGTTTTCAATTACGTGAACCCGGATGTAGTGCATGCTTAGGGATGAATGAAGATAAAATTCCGGCAGGAAAATATTGTGTTTCTACATCAAACAGGAATTTTGAAGGCAGACAAGGGCAAAATGCAAGAACGTTATTGGCTAGTCCGTTAACGGCTGCTGCTGCTGCCGTAACAGGTGTAATTACCGATGTTAGGGAGTTGCTAACCCCCTAGCCCCCTAAAGGGGGGACTGAAAGGCATCAGTAAATAGAAAGTGTACAAAAAATATAACATTTGCTATGAACAACGGAACGGAAAGCCCCTTTAGGGACTTGGGATTAAACGGTAGAGAGTCAAAAACCCCTTTTGGGGTTGGGGTTTTAGAAGTTGCGATATTAAATGTAAAAGCTGGTTTATCAGCCGATTTTGAAAAGGCTTTTAACGAAGCTCAAAAAATCATCTCATCTATGGATGGTTACATTGCGCACCAACTGAAAAAGTGCATTGAAGAAGCGGATAAATATATTTTGCTCGTAAACTGGGAAACACTGGAAGCACATACCGAGGGTTTCAGACATTCGGAAGCATACCAAGATTGGAAAAAGTTGTTGCATCATTTTTATGATCCTTTTCCAACAGTTGAACATTATATAACCCCCTAGCCCCCTGAAGGGGGAACTGAAAGGCATGTATAAATAGAAAGTGTAAAAAAAATAACGTTTGCTATGAACGACAGAACGGAAAGCCCCTTTAGGGATTTGGGGGTTTTGGAAGAAATACAGAACCAATTTAATGCAGTATCTGAAAAGTACGATAGGCAAAGGCGTTTTCTAATTCCTTGTTTTGATGATTTCTATGGAACAGCATTAACTGTATCCGAAGAAGTTAAAACAGTAAAAAACATTCTGGATGTTGGTGCAGGAACTGGATTAATGAGTGCTTTTTTTCACGAGAAATATCCAGAAGCAAAAATAACCTTAGTTGATATTTCTCCGGCCATGCTTAAAAAAGCTGAAGAACGTTTTGAAGGAAATGAAAACATTAGTTTTTTAAATGCTGATTTTGCGACGGTTAACTTACCTGAAAATCATTATGATTTGGTGGTTTCGGGTTTGGCCATCCATCATTTGCCCAATGAGCTGAAGCAACGGCTTTTTGGGAAAATTGCAACAACATTAAAACCTGGGGGTTGGTTTATAAATGCCGATCAAGTATTAGGAGAAACAGATTTAGCAGAAAAGATTTATACCGAAAACTGGAAAAACCATGTTCAACAGAACACGAATTTAACAGAAGAAGAAAAACAAAGTGCTTTTGAGCGAATCAAGGTTGACATTATGGCGCCCTTGAAACCTCAACTAGAATGGCTAGAAATGGTAGGACTGAAAAATGCGAATTGTTATTATCAGTATTACAATTTCGTTGTATTTGCAGCAAATAAATAATTAATAGAAAAGATTAAACCATAAAATTTCCCCTTTAGGGGATTAAGGGGTATGAAAAAATTCACAAAATTAACATCGGCAGTTGTGCCTTTAAATATAGAAAACATCGATACCGACCAGATTATTCCGGCAAGGTTTTTAAAAGCGACTACCCGTGAAGGATTTGGCGAAAACTTGTTTAGAGACTGGCGTTACAATGGCGATAATACACCAAAGCCAGAGTTTGTAATGAACAACCCAACTTACAGCGGGCAGGTTTTAGTGGCCGGAAAAAACTTTGGTTGCGGAAGTAGTCGCGAGCATGCGGCTTGGGCCATCCAAGATGCTGGATTTGATGCGGTAATTAGCAGTTTTTTTGCCGATATCTTTAAAGGAAATGCTTTAAACAATGGTTTATTACCAATTCAGGTAAGTGATGATTTTTTAGCGCAAATTTTTAAAGCGGTTGAAAACAATGCCAAATCTCCTTTAGAAGTTGATTTGGAAAACCAAACGGTAACCATTGTTGAAACCGGTGCACAAGAATCATTCGAGATTAACCCTTACAAAAAATCGTGTTTAATAAACGGTTACGATGATATCGATTTTATTTTAGCACAAAAAGAATTGATAACCGAATTTGAGAAGAATTAAGAAATAAATCAACATACTCGTCATTGCGAGGTACGAAGCAATCTATTTTGCGAGTGAGATTGCTTCGTGCCTCGCAATGACGACAGAATAAAAATAATCAATTTAATCACTTAAATCTGTGTAATCAAAGCGCAGGAAAAATGAAAGAAAGTATCGTCAGTATTCAGAATTTAAACCTAAAATACCAGCAAAAATTGGTGTTAAAGGATTTAAATTGGACCATAAATCGTGGTGAAAACTGGATATTGGGCGGAATTAGTGGGACCGGAAAAACTTCATTAGCTAAAATAATAGCAGATTTACAAAGTGCGATTGGAGATATAAAAATCAGTTTTGCTATCAATAGCATTTTACCAGCTGAAATTTTATTTGTAGAAAGCTGGTATCAGTTTAAAAATTTAGAAGGCGTTGCAAACTTTTATTATCAGCAACGTTATACCAGTCAGCAGGCAAAAGATACACTTACTGTTCACGCAGAATTGGTTAATTACGGTAAAGAAAAAGGACTTCATTTCGATCAGGTTGAACCTATTTTAGAAGCACTAAGTTTTTCTTCTTTTGCAAGTTCCCAACTAATCGAGCTATCCAGTGGAGAACATAAAAAACTCCAATTGGTTAAGGCGCTTTGGCTAAAACCCCAATTGCTAATTATCGATCAGCCATACACAGGTTTGGATGCATCATCTCGTAAAAATTTAAATATTTTATTAGATGAAGTTTCGGCTCAGGGCGTACAATTAATTTTAATTTGTAACGATACCGAATTACCAAATTCGATAAATCATTTCGCAGAAATTAAAGATGGCCAATTGATTGAAGTGGATTCGCTCGAACTGGCAACATATACTCAAAAACACGAAAGAGAAATTCCTGATTTCTTGAAAGAATCGCCTGTTTATTCTTCGCAAAGTATTGTAAAGATGGTTGATGTTAACATCAGCTATGGCGAAAAACAGGTTTTAAAAAACATCAACTGGGAAGTTAAAGCTGGGGAAAAATGGTTGTTGCAGGGCCATAATGGATCTGGGAAATCAACTTTGTTAAGTTTAATAAATGGCGACCATCCACAGTCTTACGCCAATGAACTTTATTTGTTCGGTAACCGACGTGGAAGTGGAGAAAGCATTTGGGATATTAAACAGCATATCGGCTTAATCTCTCCAGAATTTCATTGGTATTTTGATGCCACTTCAACCGTTTGGCAAAGTATCGCATCGGGTTTTTATGATACGGTAGGATTATTCCAACAACTACCCTATTCAAAAAGTGCACAGGTTGATGAATTGGTTGAATATTTCGGATTAACTGCAAGCAAAAACGAATTATTGAGCACGCTCCCATTAGGAAAGCAAAGATTGGTTTTATTGGCACGAACCATTATTAAAAATCCTGAACTGTTAATTCTGGATGAACCCTGCCAAGGATTAGACCAACAGCAAACGCAACATTTTAATCAATTAATTGATGAACTCTGTGGCAACGGCATGACTTTAATTTATGTTGGCCATTTTGAATCGCAGCTGCCAACCTGCATTGAAAAAAGAATATTATTAGAAAAAGGCGAGGTAAAAGTCGTCGAGAATATACTAGAAAGCGTTTAAGAATGAAGAAGAACATTTTAGTAATACCTGGAGACGGTATTGGACCCGAAGTTACTACATGGGGAAAAGCAGCATTAAAAAAAATTGCCGAAATTTTTGGACATGAATTTGTGTTCGATGAAGCTTTAATGGGACACGCGGCAATTGAAGTTACTGGCGAACCCTTGCCTGATGAGACTTTAGAAAAAGCAAGAAAAAGCGATGCGATTCTTTTTGGAGCAATCGGTCACGCTATGTATGATAATGATCCAAGCTTAAAAGTTAGACCAGAGCAGGGATTGTTAAAAATTCGTAAAGAACTTGGTTTATTTGCCAATCTCCGCCCAATATTACTATTTGATGAACTTCTTCAAGCCTCAAGCATTAAACCAGAAATTTTAAGAGGAACGGATATCCTGTTTTTCCGTGAATTAACTGGCGATGTTTATTTCGGAGAAAAAACCCGTTCTGAAGATAGAAATACAGCTTCAGATTTAATGATTTATCATCGTTATGAAGTTGAGCGTATTGCCCACAAAGCTTACCAGGCGGCGCAACAACGCAGTAAAAAATTGTGCTCGGTAGATAAAGCAAACGTTTTGGAAAGTTCTCGTCTATGGCGTGAAACCGTTCAGGAAATTGCAAAACAATATCCTGATGTAGAAACAGAACATATGTTTATCGATAACGCAGCCATGCAGTTAATTAAGAACCCTAAGAAATTCGATGTGGTTTTAACTGCAAATTTATTCGGAGATATTTTAACCGATGAGGCTTCGCAAATTGCTGGTTCTTTGGGCATGTTGGCCTCAGCATCTGTTGGTGAAAGCACCGGTTTCTTCGAGCCTATCCATGGTTCAGCACATGATATTACGGGTAAGGATTTAGCAAATCCTCTAGCCTCTATCCTATCGGCAGCGCTCATGCTAGAAATCGGTTTCGGACTAAAGGACGAGGCCAAATTATTGGTTGATACTGTTGATGAAGTTTTGAAAGAAGGTTTCAGAACACACGATATTGCCGACCAAACCACCAACCGATTTAAAGTTTTGGGCACAGCCGAAATGGGCAAATTGGTTCTTAAATTTTTATCACAAAAAGTTAACACAACAAACCAAGCATAATGATACACGATCCGAATAAAGTATATATTTTCGATACCACCTTACGCGATGGCGAGCAGGTTCCAGGTTGCCAATTAGATACAAACCAAAAAATTGAAATTGCGAAAGCACTTGAATTGCTTGGCGTTGATGTGATCGAAGCTGGTTTCCCAATCTCAAGCCCAGGCGATTTTCAAAGCGTGGTAGAGTTATCAAAAGCGATTAAAAATCCAACCATTTGCGCCTTAACACGTGCAATTAAAGGCGATATTGATGTAGCTGCAGAATCCTTACAGTATGCAAAACATCCGCGTATCCATACAGGAATTGGTTCTTCGGATATGCACATCAAATACAAGTTTAACAGCACCAGAGAAAAGATTTTAGAAAGAGCTGTTGAGGCTGTAAAATACGCCAAGAAATTTGTTGAGGATGTAGAATTTTATGCCGAAGATGCAGGACGAGCCGACAATGCATTTTTAGCTCAAATGATTGAAGCTGTTATTGCTGCCGGTGCAACGGTGGTAAACATTCCTGATACAAACGGTTATTGCATGCCAGATCAATATGGTTCGAAAATTCTTTACTTAAAAGAGAACGTTAAAAATATAGATCAAGCAATTATCTCTGTTCATTGCCATAACGATTTAGGTTTAGCAACTGCTAACAGTATTGCTGGTGTGGTAAATGGCGCCCGCCAAATTGAATGTACCATAAACGGAATTGGAGAAAGGGCTGGTAACACGGCTTTGGAAGAAGTTTCGATGATTTTGAAAACACACAGCTTAGGTTTACATACTGGTATCAACAGCAAACATTTTACCGAAATTAGTGGAATGGTAAGCCGTATGATGCACATGCCAGTACAGCCAAACAAAGCAATTGTTGGTAAAAATGCTTTTGCGCACAGCTCTGGTATTCACCAAGATGGATTTTTGAAACACCGTGAAAACTATGAAATCATAAATCCTGAGGATGTTGGTTTAAACAGCGCTGATATTATTTTAACCGCCCGTAGCGGTCGCCATGCTTTAAAACACCATTTAGAGCGGTTAGATTACGATATTGAAAAAATTAACATTGATGATGTTTATGAGCGCTTTTTGGTTTTGGCTGATGAGAAAAAAGACATTACCGATGATGATTTGCTTTTTTTAATGAGCGATGGCGAAATCGAATCTTATAAAAATGGTTATAAATTAAACTTGCTTCAAGTAGTTTGCGGCGACCAGGAAAAACCTACTGCAAATATTAAATTGCAATACGAAGGTGTAGTTAAAGAAGCTAAAGCTGAAGGAAATGGCCCCGTTGATGCAACTATAAATGCCATTGTAAGTATTATTGATAAGGATATTACGCTCAAAGAATTTACCATCCAAGCGATGCATGGCGGAAGTGATGATGTAAGTAAAGTAAACATGAAAGTAGATTATAACGGAAAATCTTTCGTTGGTTTTGGTTTCAGTACTGATATCGTAAAAGCATCAGCCAATGCCTATTTAGATGCGATTAATAAGTTTTTGTAGGAAGTCAGAAAACCGAGGTTAGAAAGTCGGAAGACAGGAAAGACTAAAGATGAAAGAACACCCCGTCCTGCGGACACGCCTCTGGAAGAGGGGACTTTCCCTCAAGGTTTTAAAGCATTTTGCTATTCTGCACTTTGCAATTCCCCTCTTTTAGAGGGGTGCCTGAAAGGCGGGGTGTTCTTTTTAATTTCTTACAGGAACAAAAGTTTTCTAAACCTGATAGCAGTGGAAATACTTTTTGGAGAAATGGCGAATAAGATTGCCACGTCGTTTCTCCTCGCAATGACGGAAATGGAGCGCATGACAGAAGTTGAAAAGATTGTAACGTATAGCAGGGGTGAAATTACCGAAAAGCGCTGAAACCTGCTTTTCAAAAAGAAATAAGTGTGATTCAAATCTTGATACTCGATTCTCACTACTTGATACTAAAAAAATGACTAATACAATAAAAAATACTTTCGATTTTGAAGGCGCTTTTAAAACTTTAGAAGGTGTTGTAAAACGCACCCCTCTCGAATTTAATGAAGGGCTATCGTTAAAATACAATGCAAATATTTATCTAAAAAGAGAAGATTTACAAATTGTACGTTCCTATAAATTGCGTGGTGCCTATAATAAAATCAGCACATTGCCTGCTGATGCATTAAAAAATGGTATTGTTTGTGCCAGCGCTGGTAATCATGCCCAAGGTGTTGCTTATTCTTGCAAAAAGTTAAACATTAAGGGCGTAATATTTATGCCCGAAATAACACCCAAACAGAAAATTAAGCAGGTAAATATGTTTGGCGGCGACAATATTGAAATTGTTTTAGTTGGCGATACTTTTGATGATTGTTTAAAAGAGGCTTTGATTTATTGTGAAGAAAAATCATCGACGTTTATACCCCCTTTTGATGATGACAAAGTAATTGAGGGACAAGCTACCGTTGCGATGGAAATTTTTCAGGATTTACCGGAGCTTGATGCCATAATTGTGCCTGTTGGCGGTGGTGGCTTAGCATCGGGCGTGAGTTCTTATTTGCAAACCGTAAAGCCCTCTGTTAAAATTTTTGGTGTAGAGCCAATGGGTGCTCCTTCATTAAGCGAAGCACTTAAAAATGGCGGCCCTATAACCGTTGAAAATATAGAGCGTTTTGTTGATGGCGCAGCGGTTAAAAGAATGGGCTGGATAACTTACAAATATTGCAAGGAGCTGTTAAGTTCTACTTACTTAATTCCTGAAGGGCAAGTTTGCACAACCATCTTAAAACTTTATAATGAAGATGCTATTGTTGTAGAACCTGCAGGTGCGTTATCGGTTGCGGCTTTAGAGCAGTTAAAAGACCAAATTGAAGGTAAAACTGTTGTATGCATTGTAAGCGGCGGCAATAACGACATTGAGCGCATGCAGGAAATTAAAGAGAAATCTTTACTTTTTGAAGGCCTGAAACACTATTTCATTGTTCGTTTCCCGCAAAGACCGGGAGCATTAAAATTATTCGTGAATGAGGTTTTAGGTCCGCAGGATGACATTACCCGTTTTGAGTTTATCAAAAAAACAAATAAAGAAAACGGACCTGCATTGGTGGGAATTGAACTCACAAACAAAGATGATTACGCAAGTTTACTCGAAAGGATGAAGGAGTTTAAATTCGAAATCATCGAACTGAACCAAGACCAGACTTTATTTGAGTATTTGGTTTAAGGATTAACCGTACAAATAATTTTTGGCAAGCGTAAAATGCGTATCGTCATTTCGAGCGGAGTGCAACGAAGTCGAAAAAACTATGTTAAAAGATTTCCCCATTTCGCTATGCTTCAGTCGAAATGACGATTTTTCGAAATTAACCAAAATTGAAAAAAATGAACTTCAAAGATTTAACAAACAAAGCGTTAATTTCTGATCAGGATATTGACTGGGAAGATTTAGGTGCCGGAGTTAAGCGCAAAATTATGGCTTACGATAATGCTTTGATGCTGGTTAAAGTAGCGTTTGATAAAGATGCAATTGGCACCATTCATAATCACCCACACCTACAAATGAGCTACGTAGCAAAAGGAAGCTTTGAGGTTACAATGGGTGATGATAAAAAAGTTCTTAATGAGGGTGATGTATTTTTTGCGCCAACCATGGTATTTCATGGCGTTATTTGTTTGGAGGCAGGACTGTTAATTGATATCTTTAATCCTCACCGTGAGGATTTCTTAAAATAGTTTTACTACCGGAAACAGCTTCTGACTTCAAAGTTAATTTTTCAATTTTTCTAGAATGTTAACTTATCATCAGGTTTTTTTAAATAAAGAGAGGGTTAAAGAAATTAAATACCTAACCTTTAATTGCTGATGTTGCCACTAACTAAACTTCTACATTTTAAAGCAACATTCTTTAACCACTCTCTTTTAAAATTATAAACGATTAACCTTCCCGTTTTTCACTTCCAGTTTTGCGCTGAAAACCATATTCGGATCTAGCCTTTTGATTATGGTTTCGGTAATTGTTTTAGCCGTACGATTTACTTTCCCATTAAAAACAACCTTTCCATTATACAGAACTTTAATTGCTTTATCGAGGTTGACCATTTTATCGTTTAAATAAATAAAAAGCTTCTCATAATCATTATGTTCAATGTTTATCGTATTCTCTTTTACAGAAACTGTTGCTGAATTTCCCGTCTTCAAACCCACTGAATCGGTACCGAGCCAATAGAAATCGGTCTCATGCCGATCATCCTGAACCCAATTTATTTTTTTAGGCAATGGATTTCTGGTAAATTTCGCCATCCAATCCAAAGCAATGGTATCTTTTCTATTCATCCAATGTGGCAAATCCTCATAAACTGTTGTAGAATGAGTATATCCTGCAGTATCTAACATTTTTAAGCTATCCAATTTTTCTCCCCATGCCTTCACAAGTTTATTTCTGTTATAAGCAGCATCAGCACCACCAACAAAAGCAGTAAAGGGCAAATTTCTTAATGGCAAGGCAGCGGCATCACCTGGGTGCCCAGCCATCATTGCGGCAGCAGCCCAGCGATCTGCCATTCTTGGAGCCAACTGAAACACGCCATCGCCTCCTGCAGAATAGCCCATAATGTAAACCTTATTCGGATTTACACCCAAAAAAATTACCGCTCTTTTTATTATCGAATCGAGCATGTTATCTATATGATCTTCGTGCCATAGGTTCCAGGTATTGGTTGGTGCTCGAGGCACGAGATAAACCCCTTCTGCCGGAGTATATAAAAAGTGTTGATTTTGCCACTGCTGATCATTTACATCTGGAGCAGCATTACCCCCTCCATGTAAAGAAATAAACAAACTTCTGCCAGTTTCAGGTTTCTTTCCAAAGATTTTATAATCATATTTCATAACCAAATCCTTATACAAAACCACATTGGTTTTCCAGCTGTCTCCAACTTGGAGCTTGTACAGATTTATTTCTCTTGCAAGTTCTGATTGAGCAAAATTGTCGGCATCACTCCTACTTAACTTTTGCGCAAAAGTAAGTTGGATGAAATTGAAACTGATTAGCCCAATTAATAGGAATTCTTTTTTAAAGCACATAATTTACCAAGTTTTTAAGCCTTTTTTCATTTTATTCAATGTCTCAAGATAGCTGGCATTATTAGATTTTCCAGCTAAAGCCACTGCTTTATTTTCTACAACCAAGGCTTCTTTTTTCTTACCAAGTTTATACAGAATATTAGCGTAAGTATCCATATAAACCGGATTGTTGTTATCCTTAAAGGATGTTTTACTCCAATTTGCGGCCTCGGTTAAATATTTAGCGTCCTGACAGTTTTTAAAAATATCCCAGGCTAAATTATTTAACGTTTCTGGTGAAGCCTGTACACCATAAGTTTTCATATAATCTACCGCAGCATCAGCAAAATTCTTCCAATCGTTGGTATTCGAATAAAATCTAATTCTGCTTGAAATAACCATTTTATCAACGTATTGGCTCATTTTAGGGTATTTATCCATTGCACTTTTCTTTACCGCATCCCAATCAGGTTTACTAGCTTTTGAAAAAGCTTTAGAATTTATTTCCTCTTCTTCTATAATCGGTTTTAAAATATTTGCTGCAGATTCTGGTCCTGCTACCGAATCAACCTTAGCCATATTATTATAAAAAAACTTAAATCCGTTATCGTTACTGGTTCTCGTAAAAAAACTGATCATTTCTAAATTATCTCTTGTAAACATGGTTTTTTGTGTAGCAAAGTATTGTGATGTTAATGCCATTGCTATTGAATCTTTTCCTTCTTTAAGCATCGCAATGGCCATGTTTCTAATTAATGCCGGCTCTCTATCACCAGCATTGTATTTTTTCGAAACGGTGTAATACTGTTTGGTAGAATCTATTGCATCTTTTGCCAACGCCACAAATTCATCAGCTGTAGAAGATGCACCAACTATTCTATGAACAGCTTCTCCATCACCATTAAAAAACAGGAAGGTAGGAAAGGCCTTAATCTCATATTGCTTTTCAATATCGTCTGCAACTGAGTGCCAAGCCTTAACTTCTTCGTTATCCTTAGCCGTTTTATCAAACTGGAGTTTCACACTGATAAAATTTTTATTGAAGAAATCACCAGCCGTTTCTTGCGGAAAAACATTGTTGCTCATCATTTTACATGGCCCACACCAAGTGGCAAAACAATCTATAAAAATGAGTTTGTTTTCTGCCTTAGCTTTGGCCTTAACCTCTTCCCAGGTTAATCCATGTTCGAAATGGATGCCCTTATCTTGTGCTTTAACCAAAAACGGCAAGATGAATAATAATAAAATGCTTAATTTTTTCATTTGTTGTCTGTTATTTTTTAATTGATTTTTAGTGCTTTATCTATTCTTCTGGCCACTTCATTTAAATGTACCTTTGAGCTTTCGTTTAAAGTTTTTGGTATCGCTGAGGCAATATTCTTCCTCAACATTTCTAAATGCGCTCTAACTACGCACGATAAATCGCTAGAGTATTGGGAATTACCCAATACGCCCGCCAAAAAGAATACATATGTTTTTTGTAAATTCCGCCGATATATGGTAATCGGTTTATTATTTAATAACTCAGCCCATATACCTGATTTTAAATCGTTTAGCAATTCATTAGCAGTATAGGCATCATCGCCCAATGTGGCCTCTGCTTTAAATGTTAAATAGAGATTGTTACTAATTAACTTATTAAATATTACTCTTTGTAAATTACCGATAACATTTAATGGATCATCACCGGTACGGGCCAAAATATCTTTATTAAGAAGCCAATTTGGGGTGGCAAAAAGTTGCTCATTTAAAAAGGCAACAGCTTCCTTTTGTTTTAATTTAGGCACATATTGATAAATTGCGGCTGTATCGCCAACTATTCTTGGCGTAATATATATGCCACCGATATTTTTTAATACGTGTTCTATATAATTTACATATTGCCCATAAGGTCTGCCATTTGGTGCATATCCAATTATTTCGTGGTACATATTGGTTAAATCGGCAAAATTTCTACTTGGTTCTTTTGTCCATTCAATTAAATTGGGCACAAGTTTTTGCAGATTTTTAATTCCGTATGCTCCAGCTTTCATGGCATTGTCTCCCAAATCTTCCATTTGTGCCCGTGGGTCATTTTGATTAGAATCATCGCCATTTAAATACAGTAAACTTGGATTTTTTAATTTTTCCGAGGTCCACTGCATTAAATAATTTTGTTCTTCGGAAGCTGTTTTAAATTGAGGAAAAAGGCGGTAACCCCATTCAATTGCCCAATTGTCATATTCGCCGATTTTCGGAAAAAGATCTTTTCCAGTAATGCCATCTTCGGGCTGTGCAACATAATTAAAGCGTGAATAATCCATTATTGACGGTGTATGGCCATGTGCTTCAACATAAGCTTTATCTCTTAATTTTTCGACTGGCACGGTAGAACTTGCGCCCATATTATGCAATAGACCAAGTGTGTGTCCAATTTCATGAGAAATTATCACCCTGATCAATTGCCCCATCAGCTCATCATCAAAATTCATGTGCCGAGCTTTTGGATCGTTAACAGCAGCTTGAATAAAGTAAGAATCGTGAATAACTTTCATAATGCCATGTTGCCAGTTTACGTGGCTTTCTAATAATTCTCCACTTCTAGGATCATATATATTGGGTGCATTTACATCACCTGTTTTTGAGGCCTTATAGATAATTGCCGAATGGGCAGCATCTTCTAAACTCCAGGTACTGTCTTCAAGTAAGGTTGGGGCAACCTTCCCACAAATTGCATTTTTAAAGCCTGCCCTTTCCAAAACAGGTTGCCAATCGTTTACACCCTGAATTAAGTATGGAATCCATTTTTGGGGTGTTGCCGGATCGATGTAAAAAACAATTGGTTTTTGGGGTTCCACCAATTCTCCACGAATATATTTATCCCAATCTTCGGCCTTGGGTTCTAATCGCCTACGCTTAATCAGTTTAACTTCATTAATTCCATTAACTTCAAAGTTTGTAGCATTTGTATTGAAGTAACCTACCCGATCATCAAAATATCTAACCTGCATAGGTACTTTTGGTAACAATAAAAGTGAGGTATTAACCTCTGATGAATTGCTTTTAAGTGCCTGTATCTCTATATTTCCACTAAAAGCATTGATTGATGTAATTAAACTGTCTGCACCACCAAAAAGCTCATTATTGGTAATAAAGCTAGTTACGTCAATTACACTTCCATGTAAATTTTGGCTATAGGCCTTAACATCAAAAGTTGTGATTATTGGGGGTAAGTTAGATTTGCTTATTGCCGGATAAATAGCCGAACTTGTATCTTTGGGAATTATTTTATAACTCGGTGTATAAAGTATTATTTTGTTTTTAGTGGTCTTATCAAAACGGATAATCTTTTGCTCGCCCAATTGGTCGCCTGCTAAACTCGAACTTTCGGCTACCGCTTTGGCAATGCGGTTTACAACAACAATATCCCTACCCAGCATACTATCGGGTATTTCAAAATAGTATTCATTATTTTGATGATAAACCTTAAAAAAACCACTGCTCACTGATGCATTTGAAGCAATTACCTTGTTAAAAGGCAAAACATTCACAGATTTTTCCTGTTGGCTAAAAGCCTGCAAATTTGCAATTAAGACTACCATCAGCAAAGCTGATGATAGTCTGGTTTTGATTGTGTTGTTTTTTTTGAGCGCGTATTTAATGATTTCTGAATAGGTTATCTTCTGCATAGAAGTTTAAGTTGCGGGAAAATTTATGTGGTTCGTTGAGGTATACATGGCTGATTAGTATCGGTAATTTATATTTTTGACCTTGCCAAAGTTTTCATATTTGCTGTTAAAAGTAACCTCTCCGGTGGCTTCTATATCGAAGGTATAGACAGTCCCTTTACTACCACTATATGTTGCTACCGCTAAAGATTCGCTATTTTTTGTCTGTAGGGCAGTTACTTCTTCACCCGATGGAAATGTATAGGCAATTGTAGAGTTGTTGCTGAGCACATCATATTGATAAAGAATATCGCCTACTGCATAATAGATCTGATTACGGGCAGGGGCATAAGCAAACCCAACACTTAAATACATATTTGGGCTGTTCTCTATTGCTTTGTAGAGTGTTGGTTTGTTTCCGCCCTCCATTCCATATAGGTAACAACAATTGTCTGTGTTATCTTTAAAAATTGCCAGAAGTGTAGAATAATAACTAGGTCCCATGCTGCCAATACTCAACAATTCATGATTTGAATTTATATTAACAGGATCGAAAGCAGTGTACGACGCATCAAAAGCTCTATCTGGTGTTACAAAAGTTGTACTTCCATAACTATCCCTCAAAAAACGACCATTCAAATTATCAAACAAAACACCACTACCAGCATACGATTTAAATTGCTGAGGTGCAAGACTGTAACCAGCACCGTCATATGCCTTATATTCATCGCCAAATTTGATAGATCCTGCTGAAGTATTCATATAGTACAGCTTACCATTGTTAATTAGGCTTAAATTATTGCCTAAATTTTGTTGCATAAATTCTGGCTTAATAACCGAAGGTTTAGTATAAAACAGCGAAGAAATGTTGGAAAGTATTTTAAAATTTCCATTGTCAATTAAGTAACCCTCGTTATCAGAAATTACTGCTGAAAGAGAAACTTCGGGATTTAATCCTTCGGGCACATAAAAGGAATAAGCATGATGTGCTGATAATGGCAACGTTATCCCTGTGTTTACTTTTGAGAATAATTTATAATAGGCTGCCTTTTGATTATCGTTAACAAAATTAAGATCTGATGATGAACCAGATTGATCCAAAATAATCCATCCTGTTTGGAAATTGGTTGAAACCAAAAGTTTAATTAATTTGTGATAGACAACCCCTGTTTCAAGGTTTGTAATTCTATAGTTTAAAGTATAGTAATTTCTTTTTGCCTTAAAATCGATTGTACTAATATCAAGATTACGTGTTTTAGCCAACACTTGGTAAGTAGAATCAGCAACTGTTTTTCCAGCTACAGCCAATGTCCATTCGAAACTCAGACTACTTTCGTTTGCAGCTACTCGCTGTTCAAGTTCTGGAGTGATCTTTAGTTGATCACCTTGAGAAACTACGATTGTATCGGCACTTTTAATGGCTACATCATTAGAGATTTTATAATCATAGTTTCCTTTATCTTTATAGCAGGAATTTAGCAATAATACCGAAAGACATATTATCACTAGCATAAATCCATTTATATTGAATCTTTTATTGAAGTTATTTATAATTGATTTCATAATAATATCTTTTTAATCTAGTTTAAACCAATAATGATTAGGCTAGACATTTGAACTTATAATTTTGAATAGGTTAGAAGGAAATCTCATTACCATTTTCATCTGTAAGGTGGTTGTTTGGATGGTTATTATTGTACTCATCCAGCGCATTGTTTAACCTTGTTTTATAGATTGTTATATTTCCTAAATCTATTGATGTATCTGGGTTTGTACCAATGTAAACATGTAAAACATCAACCATAAACTGATATTTAACGGTACTAAAAGCGTTAAAATGAATTATAAATGGTGCCCAATAAGGTGGTTCTATCAGTTTATTGCTAATGTTGATTTTATAAGTATCACCTGTATAATATTTAGCATCATAGGACAGGGAATTTCCAATCATAAGACCTGGAAAATCTGCATTAGGCTCTAGCTTTAGCATCAATTTGAGTGTATTATCCCCTAAGTCGGCGGTACGATAGACTTCGACACCTAATTTGTTAGCTACGAAAGATCCAGCCGGTACAACATAATTTAATAGTTTGTAATTTTTCCCAGCAATAGCGGTTGTTCCACTGTCAATTACTTTTATATTAATTACTCGGTCATGATCTGCAACATTTCCAACAATTCGTACTTGAGGCAACCAAATGGTATCTTTTACAATTGTTGGATCTCCCAAAAAGTAAAAAGAATAATTTTTAATAAAATGGTAAATAAGTGGGTCAAGATTACTTGTACTCTCTATCCGTGGTACAAGAAAATAAGCTGCATTTTCATAAGAAGCTGGAGGTATATCATTTTTCTTTTTACATGATGAAAAAAGGGTTAGTGAAACCGTTAAGGCAAATAGCATAATTGCAATTTTCCTATACATAGAATTTGAATATTTCATTTTGATACATTTAATTGATTAGCGGTTGCCGTTAAGAATTTCTAGGTCAGGTAATGGAAATACATAAACCCCAGCGGTAGAGATTTTATTTATATTATCATTATCAACCATTTCATTAAGATTTAGTCTTTTATAATAATAAAACAGCTGACCTTCGCAATAAAATTCCTTTTGATACTCTTTAAATATCTCGGTTTTAAGGTCTTCAGCATTTAAATCTAAAGCTAACGGCTTTAAGCCTCTGTTTTTTCTAACCGTATTTAAGTATGCTACTCCTTCTGCAGTGGTGCTGGCCTCTGCGGCGATATAGTACATTTCAGGCAATCTAATTAGTGGAACCAAGGCTTTCTCTTTTGCGCCATCTTGCCAGAATTTTGCCGGAAAAACGTCGTTTGTATATAGTCGCCACAAGTAATTATACCTATAGTCAGTACTTCCGCCAGTAGTTGTTTCATATATTCGTTCTACGGCTTGTTCTGATTGCCCAGACTTATCGATGCTATTGCTTAAAGCTGAACCACTTGTAGCTCCATTAAAGTAAAACGAAATTTGAGTGGTCGTTCCGAAATCAACCTTATTTAAAGAAAAGATTTGTTCTGGGGTAAAGGTGTAATCAATAGTTGATCCAAGGTTCAACTCAGGTTCGGTAACGAATCTTAGCTTACTATATGCAATTACATTTTTTGCATGTAAAAGTGCGTTTGCCTTATCGCCTCGGTATAGATACACCCGAGCAAGGGTTGCCTCAACGGCTAGATAATTGAAGTGACATTTTCTATTATTTAACCAAGCGTTATCAGATGAGCTGCTGTTAAGGTCATCTCCTTTTAACAAGATGGCAGCCGCATTTAAATCTTTAATTACACTATCTGTTATTTGTTTTACTGTTAATAAAGGGTTAACTACCTTTGCCGAAAAGTTTGATACATACGGAATACTTGGTTTATCTGCCCCTGTTAAATAAGGCTGGCCGAACATTCGTACCAAATCAAAATGCATGTAAGCTCGTAGGCCTAGCGCTTCGCCTTTGATTAAATTGTAATTATTGGCTAAAAAAACATCACGTTTGGCATCAATGTTTGCCAAAACGTTATTTGTATTAGCAATTGCGTTGTACATATTTTCCCAAACATCTGATATAATACCTTTTATATGATCATCTTTATAATCACCTGGGTTATCGTATATGTGAGAATATTCGGAATTATAGAGTGGGTAACCATGTATGTCGTACCTTCGAGCAATAACATCCATAAAGCTCATTGTTAACTTATCACCATACAGCTGGGTTGACGTCATTTTATAATAAACACCTGCAGTAGCATCTTTAAAACCCTGCTCATTACTAAACATATCGCTTTCTACTACATTGGTTTTAGATTTTACGTCTAAAAATTTCTTGCAACCTGAAAATATAAAGCTTGCAAGAATGATCATTATCAATATTTTTTTCATAATATTCTCCTTTTATAAATGAAGGGTTATGTTAAATGCAAATGTGCGGTTAAGTGGGTATGAGGTACCACGTTCCTTTTCCTGACTGAATAAACTAAAGGCATTGTTCATATAAAATTTTACATCAATCATATCTGATTTCACCTTATTTTTCATGCTACTATTTACCTTTTCAATTACCTTATTACTGAATTTGGTAATGTATTTAGATAGTAAAGCACCTGGATCAATAGATAAACCTGTTAGTTCTACAGCTGCATTTTTACGAACAAATCTCGATGTAATTACTTTTTGCACATCAGTACGATGATAGCCATCTATAGTTGTTAAACCTTTGTAATCAGCAACATCACCCGGGTTTTGCCAACGCCCATCAAGTGCCCTACGATCAACATTGTAATTAACATCAGCACTTTCCAGTTTATCAGATAGCGTAGTATTATACTGTACACCGCCCAAAACAACATTGAGTCCAAAATTTAGCTTTAGCCATTTATACTGAAAGTGGTTATTAAAAGTAATGTTGAATTTTGGTTGCAAGTCACCAAGCGCTACTTGATCAAGAACATTCCAAATGTAGGTTTGCTTACCATCTTTGGTCAAGAATATTTCGTAGCCGTTACTAGGATCGATACCCAAAGAACGAACCGCATATAGAGTACTTATACTAGCGCCCTCTTGATATTGTAGAAATGGGGCAGAAGATTTTTGCTGAGCCAAACTATCGGTAACAACCTTATTTTGATTACGTAGCACATCGGTTATTTCCAACAAAGTATTTTTGTTGTGATACCAGCTGGTAGAAACATTCCAAAATAATTGTTTCTCATAATTTTTAAGTATTGATGCACTTAAACTAATATCATAGCCCGTATTTTTAGTTTTACCTAAGTTGTTTTGAAAGCTCGTAAAACCCGATGATGGTACAGCAGGGTTTGCCATAATCAAATCATCGGTAATCTCATTATAATAGTTAAAGTTAACCATTAAGCGATTATTGAATAAAGCCAGATCGGCCCCTAAGTTTAGTTTCTTAGTTCGTTGCCACTTTAAATCTGGATTACCTGCTGCGATTAGGCTAGCGGGAATAAACTCGAGATATTGTCCCGAAGTATTGTATTGATATGTTGTTGTAGATGCAAAACTATCAAAGTTAACAGAGCCAGTGAAACCGTAAGTACCACGCAATTTTAATTGGTTTATCACCTTTGGGAGTTTAAAAAATTTCTCTTTGTGCACATTCCAGCCAGCACCTACCGACCATAACTTACCGAAACGATTATCTGCTCCAAATACTGATGATCCATCAATACGAAAAGATCCATCAACTAAATATCGATTGTCAAAAGCATAACTGGTATTGCCATAAAACCCAACCGTACGGTTTAATTGATAACTACCGCTAGGTTTATCGCCATTGTATTTTAGTGCAAAAAGAATATCATCTAATTTATCGCTAGCAAAACCTTTTGTTTTAACCTCTAATGATTCGCCACTACTTTCTTGTATATTCGTTCCAAAAGTTGCATAAACAGTATGCATTCCCATAACTTTTCCATAATTCGCATTAAAGCTGGCTTGCGTACTTCGGTCTGAACCAGTAGTTCTATCGTAAGTTCCTTTATCAGAGAAATTACCAGTTGAAAAAAATTGTGATGCGGCACTTGGTAAAAACTTGTTAATTTCTGTGTTGGAGTTTTGAATGGAAAAAGTTCCATTAAATTTAATTTCAGGTGTTAAGGCATACTCCGCATATACATTATGCCCCATGCTAACCATTTTATTATTATCAATGGTGTTTAAGGTAGTGTTCCAAAGTGGATTAATCTCACTTGGGGTGTAACCATCTAAAGCAACTGGGTTACCATTGATATCGTTAACGACATAATTATCAACGAATTTGGAAATCTGACCATTTGCCCCGGTTTTAGTCCAATATGGATTTAACCTAGAATATTGACTAAAATCACCATAAGGGGAATTGTTCCCTTTTGTTGATCCTAAGGAAAACTGGTATTGAAAGCTTAAACCCTTATATTTGTAACGCATATTCAGGTTTCCAGCCAGATTGTTTCTGTTAGAACCAATCATAACCCCACCATTTTTATTGTAATTAACGTTAACCTGATAGACGAACCGTTCAGAGCCAGCACTTAAACTTATGCTGTGCGCCTGATTAAATTCCGGCTGTAAAGGCTGAGATAACCAATACGTATTTACTCCATTTTGGATATTTCGAAGCTTTAAGTTATATAAATTTGTTAAGCGGTTTTGCTCTGAAAAATTTGCACTTTTATATAATCCTGCAATTCGCTCATAATTTAGCTTTTCTTCAGCATTCATTAAGTTGAAACTGGTTAGATCTGGCAGATTAAGCGTTAAATTAGCATTGTACATCACATCCAATTCTCCCGGTTTTGGTTGCTTGGTTTCAATAACCATAACACCATTAGCGGATTTTGAACCATAAATTGCAGTTGCTGCGGCATCTTTTAACAAAGTGATTTTAGCAATCCTGTTAATATCCATATCATACACCTTTTGCAAAGTCGATTCGAAACCATCTATTATAATCAATGGTGGATTACTGATGTACCCATATTCATTCTGTAAATCTGTTTGTGCTATACTATTGCTTCCACGCAATTGAACTCTTGGAATTACATTTGGGTTTGATCCGTTTATATCATCAGTAGGCATTTGAAAAGATGCATCTAATGTTTTTAACGCAGTTAGAATACTTGTTGGACTTATTTCCCTCAACTGATCGCCCGTAAAACTCGAAGCAGAACCAGTAAAATTCGCTTTAGGTCTGCTAAAAATACCGTTAACTACCACATCTTGCATTGTATTTTCCGATTCCTTTATCGATACATTCGCAATCACGGAGTTTTTGTTTACCTCTACTTCAATTTGCTTTTTATCAAAGCCGATGTAGCTGATAATGATTGTATATTTACCATAAGGAACGGAACTAAAATTATAGGAACCATCTTTTCTAGTCGCTGTTGCCATTTTTAAACTGGGTATAGCCACATTAACACCTTCTACGGGTTGTTTCTTATCATCTTTAACTATACCCTGAATAAATCCAAAAGTAGATTTTCCTGCATTTTTTGTTTCAGGCTTTTGGTCTGTTCTTTTTATAACAAAAGTTCCGTCTTGGATTTCGTATTCAAAAGGTTGCCCTTCAAAGCATTTACTTAGAACCTGGCTCACCGTTGCGCCATTAACATTTATGCTTACGGGTTTGGCTCCCGAAAACATGGCCTCATTGTAAACCACAGATACTTTGGTTTGCTTTGAAATTTCTTTGATTACCTTTTGCAAAGAAACATTTTGCATTTTAAGTGTAACCGTTTGAGTTTGTGCCTGGGCACAGACAAGGAGCCAAGGGAAGAGCAGGAAACCCATCGTTAATTTAAAAACCTTAAACATCTTTTTTATCGATGTATTTGATTTCGACGGTTTACAGCAATTTACATTTTCATTAACATTGAGTAATTTTAACTGCATAGTTTGATAGTTTGGTTGTTTATAGTTGAATAAATAGTTTAAAAAAATGGCAATAGTTATTCATCAACCGGAAATCAACTTCTTGAAAACCGTTGCAGGATGTGCTAAACAGAATAGGGGGGATTTTTTTAAGGGTTAACGATCAATCTTTTTTCTTCAAGCCTAAATTTTATACCGTTGGTTTCTAATAATTTTAATACTTTGGATAGTGGCAGATTTTTACTGATTCGGCCACCAAATTCTTCTGAGCCAATAGCGCCTTTAAACTCAACATCAATATTATACCATCGCCCAATCTGCCTCATAATGGTGGGTAAATCTGTGTTGCTAAATTCGAAAAATCCAATTTTCCAAGCCATGATCTGGTCTACATCTACATTGCTCTTAACCAACATACTCGATCCATTTTTTAATAACTGAACCTGTTCTCCAGGCTTTATTAATTTAAATTGATGAGATTGAAGTTCCTCAACTTTTACATGGCCTTCTAAAAGGGTTGTTTTGGTACTTGCCTCATCTTCATAAGCATTAACATTAAAATGAGTACCCAGAACCTCAATAACCGAATGGTTTACAACAACCTTAAAAGGCATTGCTTTATTTTTGGCTACTTCAAAATAAGCTTCTCCGGTTATTTCTACTACTCTATCTTTCCCTTTAAAACTTGTAGGATATTTTATTGATGAGGCTGAGTTTAGCCAAACCTGTGTGCCATCAGGTAAACTCAATTGATATTGACCTCCTTTTGGTGTACTTAAAGAGTTGAATACCACTTCCTTATTTGCATCGTTTAAATTATTATAAGCAATATGGCCATCATTAAGTTTATTAATTTCTCCATTTCCTTGCTGAGCCAATTTTCCGTTGCTAGCACTGTCCAAAACTACCTGTGTTCCGTTTGATAGGGTAAGAACAGCTTTATTACCACCTGGCTGTATATCTTTTGCTAAATTATTTGTAGATAAAGATGTTCTTGATTTAGTGGCAACTAAAAAATACAAACCTATAGATAACGCGATTATAATGCAGGCTGCTGAAACGTATCTAAACCAAGGCTGATTAAAAATCTTAATCCGAACAGGAGTTTCTGTTTTAAGCGTATTATTGATCTGCTCTTTTATTTTTGAAGCAATTCTTGCTTTCAAAGCGAACTCATCTATAGCAAATTGTTTATCAATAACGATTTTGTTTTCGTCGTTAAAGTGATTATACCAATCTGCAAATTCTTGTTCCTCGTTAGGTGTAATGCTCCCGTCAAGCCACTTTTTGGCAAGCATTTCTAAACGTTCATTGTATGGTTTTTCCTGCATAAAAAAATAGTGTATTGTGGCTCTTTAATATATAGCCAATTGAAATCGAGGTTTCCGTGACAAGGATTGAAAATATTTTTAAAAAAATGGAAATTAAAATATTTAGACGATAAAATCTGACCAGATTCTATATAAAAAAGGAAAATAAAATTGTTTTCAATCCCGATTTAAGTTTTTTTATAGCTCTTCTTAGATGAGTCTCTACTGTATTTTGCGAAATACCCATCTTTTCAGCTATCTGTTTTTGTGACAATCCGTATTCGCGACTTAGAACAAACACCATTTGACCTTTTTCAGGCAAAGATTTTACGAGTTTTGATAACCGATCTTGTAATTCTTTTAATTGAAGAAAGTCCTCTGTACTATTATCCGTTTCAGATAGATCAGATGAAGAAGCATAACTTTGATAACGTTTCTGTTTTGCCAAAAAATTAATTACCTCGTATTTAACAGCTACAGCCAAGTAGGCACTTAAAGATGTTTGTATAAGGAGTGTTTCATGGTTATTCCACAAGCGAAGCATGATATCTTGCACCAAATCTTCGGCTTCGCCAGCATCGCCGAGCCTATTGGTTGCTGTAACAAAGAGCTTATCCCAAAACCGATCGTAAATTTCATCAAAGGCTTGCCTTTCTCCTCTTTGCAAAAGAGCAATCAATTCCTCATCACTATACGATTTATAAGAAGTCATTATTCAACGCAGTAATCAATTGCTAAGTTAATTAAAACATAACAAAAAAATTACGTCGTGATGTAGGAAAGCAATTCGGATTATAATTATTCAAAGGTAAAGCGTAAATTTTTATAACCCAATCCTTCTAATATTGGTTTCAAAACAGTTGTAGCATTGGTTTTAGTCTGATTTAAAATGCTCGATTTTTTTACCTCAGCGGTTACTTGCCTTTCGGCAGCTTTGTAGGCTTCGTCTACCAAACCAGCTTCACGGAAGAATGCCATTTTAGTATCGTACACGCGTGAGTTTTTATGATCTATTTTTACATAGCAGATTTCTGGCTGTGGTAAATTTACTACAGCTGTATCCGCATCTATGTCTATATCATCATGGGTTATTTTTGTTAAATCTATACAGCCAACAGCTTCTGCTTTAACAATTAACAAAACGCTTGCCTCAGGCAAAAAATCGGTTTTGGTTTTGTGTTCCAAAACATCGCTAATTTGATAACGAACCAGCTCTAATTTACCTATAGCTTCTATTTTCTCTACCAAAAGCTGATGTTTACTTTCTACAGAAGTATTAATGCTAAACTTTTTTGAGATAAATAAATAGCCTGCAATTATTAAAATTAGCCAGGGTAATACTCTAAAAATGATTCTCATAGCGAGGGAATTAATTCAAATTTCAATATTGTGTAATGTGGAATAAACAAATATTAATCCATACTGTGTTGATCAGAATTTTTGGCAGTTGTTTTGTATTATGCAAAGCACACACACAAATTAAACACTAATCACATGAAAAAGCTAACATTTTTACTCCTTTGCATCACCACAATTGGTCTGGTGTCGTGCAAAAAAGACACTATCGTTCAAAGTGCACAAAACATTGTTATCGTTAGAGATGTAACTCCTAATCAATGGGTTTTGAGCTCTAACGGACAAACCTATTCTGCTGACTTAGCCATTTCTGCCATTGATGCTTATCACGTAGATAACGAAGGTACATTGGTTTACACTTCTTATAACAACGGAGCAAGCTATATTCAGTTGCCATTTGTTTATAATGTAGATGCTTATAGTTATGAAGTTTATCCTGGTGGTTTATCTATCGATATTCAGAGCTCAGATTTACAAAACAGGGCACCTGTTAGGCCAACTTCGTCTGTACGCGTTAAAGTTGTATTAATTGCAACAGATTAATTTTACTTAAAATTCTAAAAAACGACTGATGTTCAACTGAACGGAGTCGTTTTTTTTATGCACGCCTTTATTCAATTGTAAAGCCCGTACACTCACGCCATTTCTTTCCAACAAAAGTTCATCGTAAAAGCCTTTGTAATAAACATCTTTTACCTCATAGCGCCTACTGTTCCAGCTGTTGCTCATTTCTGCCCATTCGGGATAGAAAACTACAAATTCCTTATAGGTTTTAAGGCCAAGTTTTTCGGCATCTAACCTTGGTAAAACAACAGCGTTACCCAAAATCTGTGCAGTATAAATGTGCTTTGGATTTTGATAAATATCTGACGGCTTTCCTGTTTGAAGGAGTTTTCCTTCTTTAATTATTAGCAGTTGATCTGCTAGAAATAAGCCGTCTGCCGGATCGTGAGAAACCAGAATTACGGTGACTCCAGTTTCTGAAGCAACGCGTTTAATGTCGGCACGGAGCTGGTTTTTCAACAAAGCATCAACCTGACTAAATGGTTCATCCAAGAGCAAAACTTTAGTATCTGCTACCATGGCTTTTGCAATGGCAACACGCTGTTGCTCACCTCCACTCAGTTCGATTATTTTTTTATTTTGTAAAGGCAAAATCCTTAAATGCTCCATAATCTGAAGCGTTTTCTCGGCTTTTGTTTTAAGATCTGTATTCGATAATTGTGAGGCAATATTATCGTAAACCTTGGCGTAAATGTTCAATGAAAAATCCTGCGTAACCATTTTCATTTGTTTATGCCCAGGGATCAATTGTTCATCAGGGCCTTTAACTTTTTCGTTTTCAAAAAAGATTTCGCCTTCATCGGTTTTCAGCAAACCATAAATAGATTTTAACAAGGTAGATTTTCCGCTTCCGCTTTCGCCAATTATGGCAACAACATCTCCCCTGTTGATTTCGAAACTAATATCTTTAACGCCTCCAGCCTGTTCTGCCTGATATTGTTTGGTTAAATTTTTTACACTGATTATGGTATCGCTCACACGGTAAATATAAAGTTTAAAGAAGAAAGACTAAAATGGAAAGCAAAATGTTTAGGCAAAAAAAATCCTGTTTCGCCTAACCGAAACAGGATTTTATTCTATGTGTGTTGTTATTTTTTAATTCAACCCGAAAGTTACTCCAAAACTCATGTTTTTTAAACCGGCCTGTGCAGGTGTGGTAAACATATCGTTGAAATAATATTTGGTAAACAAGCCCAAGCCTCCATAACCAAATCTCAATGTTCCGCCATAACGTACCGATTGAAAGTGGTAACCATCATATTGTTTTTCTTTACCGCGTTCGTCACTGATCTGTTTAACTTTTCCGTTTAACAAAAAGCTAACCTCTGGACCTAAAACAAAGTAGAATCTTTTGCCTTTGCTGCTTTCTTTTGTACGGAACTCGAAGTTTAAAGGAATGTGTACATAACTGCTCGAGAAACGATTTTTAGAAAAAGCTACATTTTCATTTATATAGGTTAGTGTTGGCTGATTTTTCTGAATGGTGATGTTATCTCTTAAGCGAATCAAAGTCCAATCGAAACCACCGGCAACGTAAATCTTGAAGTTTGAGTTGAAACGGTATCCAAACTGCAAAACATCAAAAGAAAATGTACTGGTTTTGCCACCTTTATAATCTAAAAACTCATTGTTTGGAGATAAGTTAAAATCGCCATTATCAATCAATCTAGAGAAACCTAAATCCACTCGAGTAAATGTGATTCCTCCAACAAATCGGCCTTTTTTAGCTGAATCTGTAGGTTTTGTTTTGATTATAATACCATGTCCTTCGCTATAATCCATTTTCTTTTTGGTACTATCTTGTTGTGCAAAAGCACTTGGAGCCATAATACCGGCAAGCCCGCTTACCAAAAGTGTAGTAAAAATTAGATGTTTCATATTTTGTGTGTTTATTTTTTTGAATGATTGAATTAGAGGATTATTGAATGAAAGAATGTTTTAACTTCTCAAGTCTTGAAATCCTTAAATCCTGGTTATTTTTTATTTCTTTTGCCAATTTTAAATGGCCCGATGTTTATCGATGAAAGTGAGGAATCATCATCATCTGTCCGGAACTGGATAAACTTATCTTTTCTTTTATCAACTTTATTTACGATTAAGTTTACCACATCACCAACATTACGGATGCCTTTATTGCTTTGGTCGTTTTCATTAATTACATCAGCAGTTGGTGTTTCCACCATTGCTATTACTTTTTTAGGTTCTTGAATAGCTTCCTCAATTTTTTTCTTAATGATTTCCTGTTGCGTACCATCTACTTTTGCAGTCAACGTTTCCTGTTTTTGCACTTCAGGAGCTGTAGCTAGGCGTTGTTTCTCTTCAGGTTTAACTTCGGTTTTATTCGTTTTGACTATAGATGAAGAAAGCTTTTTGGTAACAACTGGCAAAGTATTTTCTAGTTGTTTTTCAACTGGCTGGGGAGCAACCATAGTAGAATCTTTAATAGAATTCGCTTTAACTACAGGCTTCACAGTTTCTGTTCTGTTATTAGCTAGGTTTTTATCTGGATGAGCCGTATTTTGCTGTTGATAAATCAAAATCCCGACTGCAGCAATTAATAAAACCGCAGCTGCAGATAACCAATAAATTGGTACTATTCTTTTTTTCTTAGGCTCAATTTCGCTTTCTATGTTGCTCCACAAATCCCTTGATGGCGTTACTTCAGCATCCGCAAAAGCATCCTTAAATAATTTGTCAAAATCCTTATCCTGTATAGGTTGCATAACCAAATCCCTCCATTTTTATAATTTCTTCTTTTAAAATTGCCCTTGCTCTAGATAACTGAGACTTGCTAGCTCCTTCTGAGATGCCAAGTGTTTCTCCAATTTCTTTGTGAGAATAACCTTCAATTACATACATATTAAAAACCATTCTATAACCATCGGCTAATTTTTGGATTACTTTCATTAAATCTTGCATGCCCAATGTTCCAAAATCAAATCCAGTTGATGGCTGTTCGTAGGCTTCATCTATTTCTACAACATTTAAGCTGCGTAAATTTTTACGGTAACTTTCTATAGCGGTATTAACCATTACTCTTCTAATCCAGCCTTCAAAAGATCCATCGCCTCTGTATTCTTTAATTTTTTGAAAGATCTTAATGTAGCCCATTTGCAGAACATCTTCAGCTTCCATTCTATCTTTGGCGTATCGCATGCAAACGGCTAACATTTTAGATGCAGTTTGCTTGTAAAGCATTTCTTGCATCTTCCGGTCGCCAGCTTTGCAGCCTTCCATCAAATCGTTTATCGTATAGCTTCGCGTCAATTTCATTGTGTGTTTGTATATAGAAGATGGGGATTTACAAACAATGGTTGCATGGAGAGAAGAAAAAAGTTAAAATAAGTTAAAATATTTTATAATAATCTGATTTACAGTAAAATAATATCACATAATTCTCAAGCAACGACGCCATTGCAAAAGTTATGATCGCTTTGCCTATTTATAACCAACTTTTATTTATTTGTTTTGTTAAAGATATATAATAGATGCTATATGTCGGATATCTTAGTTATTAATGGAAGTGCCAGATTAAATGGTGATACTCAAAAGTATCTAAGCAAGCTTTTTGAAGGTATTGATCATACTCAAATCAACTTGATTGAAAATTACTTTCTTCCTTATAATTACGACAACAAATATCCGGAAGAAGATCGTTTCGAAATTTTTGGCAAAGAAATTCTTTACCACAAGCACTTAATTTTTGCAACGCCGGTTTATTGGTATTCGATGAGCGGCCGGATGAAAAACTTATTCGATCGCCTAACCGATTGGGTAACTTTAAATCAAGAAGCTGGAAGAAATTTAAAGGGCAAAACCATGAAATTAATGGCCGTTGGTACCGATGGAGATTTACCTGATGGTTTTACAACGCCTTTTTACATGACCGCAAATTACCTAGAGCTGAACTTTAAGGGGCATGTTTATTTTGATGTTAATAAAAAGATTACGGAGGATGAACTGATAGAAATAAGGAAATCTTTCTTTAGTTTTATGGCAGAATAACATTTAGAATTAACCTCGCAATATTTACTTTAGTACAAACATCATAGCCTAATTAACATGAACGTAGAAGAAGTATTTAAAAATAATGACAAGTGGATTGCTGAGAAATTGGCAATAGACCCTGATTATTTCACCAATTTAGCAAAAGGCCAAAGCCCTGAGTTTTTGTATATCGGTTGCTCGGATAGTCGGGTTACGGCAGAAGACTTAATGGGGATTCAGCCGGGTCAGGCCTTCATCCACCGCAACATTGCAAACCTGGTTAACAATGTGGATTTAAATGTAATGACGGTTTTAAACTATGCCGTACGCCATTTAAAAGTAAATCATATTGTAGTTTGTGGCCATTATAATTGTGGAGGCGTAAAGGCCGCCATGCAACCAGCCGACATGGGCATTTTAAATCCATGGTTAAGAAACATCCGTGATGTTTATCGCATACACAAAGAAGAGCTTAGCAAAATTGAAGATGAAAGCGCACGTTACGATAGACTTGTGGAATTAAACGTTCAAGAACAGTGTGTAAACTTACTTAAAACCGCTGCCGTTCAAGAGGCAATTACGCTTCGTGGCTTAACGGTACATGGTTGGGTTTTCGATATCAGAACAGGAAAATTAATTGATTTAAAAATTGATTTTGATTCTATTTTAAAAGACATCAAAGAAATTTATAACCTTTATTAAGTAGAGCAATTTTTAAAGCAGTTATCAGTTGATAACTGCTTTTTTTTATAAGTGTTATCGTTAACGACCCATCCAGCCGCCATCAACAGTTAAGATTGTTCCATGAACATAATCGCTGGCGGATGAAGCCAGGAAAAGCGTTGGTCCTTTAAAATCTTCTGGAGTTCCCCATCTTCCCGCAGGGATCCGAGCCAAAATAGATGTACTTCTATCCTGATCCTCGCGTAATGCCGAAGTATTATCGGTAGCAATATAACCTGGAGCAATTGCATTTACATTTACACCTTTTGATGCCCATTCATTTGCAAAAGCTTTAGTTAACGAAGCTATTGCGCCTTTACTGGCAGCATAACCTGGAACCGTAATTCCACCTTGAAAAGATAAAAGTGAAGCCGTAAAAATTACTTTTCCAGAGCCCCTTGTAATCATATCTCTACCAATTTCGCGGGTTAAAATAAAAGGTGCGGTTTGGTTTACGGCAATTACTTCGTCCCAATACTCATCTGGATGTTCGGCAATTGGTTTGCGAAGAATTGTTCCGGCATTGTTCACCAGAATATCGATGATGGGATGATCGGTTTTAACTATTTTTGCAAATTCCAACGTTGCTTCGCGACTGCTAAAATCACATTGATAGGCATAAAATTTTCTACCAAGCGCCAAAACTTCTTTTTCTATGTTGCTACCTTGAAGTTCTAGGCTAGCGGAAACCCCAATTATATCGGCTCCAGCTTCAGCCAATGCCAAAGCCATTGCTTTACCAATTCCTCTTTTGCAACCCGTAACTAATGCAGTTTTACCCGCTAAATCGAATATGTTTGATGACATTTTTTTGTTTGATTATAATCACATGAGACTTTCTATCCTTCGACAAGCTTAGGATGAGAAACGCTAACCCCAGCGTGACCTCGTGTAAATTTATTTCAAGTCGGTAATTGCGCAGTGATCCATATCTCCATAATCAAGATTTTCTCCCGCCATACCCCAAATAAAAGTATAATTGCTGGTTCCAGCACCAGAGTGTATAGACCAGTTTGGAGAAATTACTGCCTGATCATTCTGCATCCAAATGTGGCGGGTTTCTTGTGGCTGACCCATAAAATGACAAACGCTCTGTCCTTGCGGAACCTCGAAATAGAAATAAGCTTCCATCCTTCTATCGTGGGTATGTGCCGGCATTGTATTCCAAACACTTCCAGATTTTAGTTCGGTCATACCCATTTGCAATTGGCAGGTTGGCAAAACACTATTTACCAAAAGTTTATTAATCACCCTATGATTTGCCGTTTCCGGAGTTCCCAGTTCTACAATTTCTGCATCAGCCTTGCTTACTTTTTTAGTGGGGTAACTATGGTGTGCTGGTGCCGAGTTGATGTATAATTTAGTGGGCTGGTTTTTATCTGCAGATTCAAAAGAAACCGCTTTAGTTCCTTTTCCTATATATAAAGCTTCCTTATAATCCAATTCATATTGTACTCCATCAGCAGTAATTATGGCTTTTCCGCCAACGTTTATCATACCAAGTTCTCGTCTTTCTAAAAAATAACTTGCTTTTAAATCATCTGGGTTCGGAAGCTCCAATTTTTGATCTATCGGCATTGCACCGCCAACTATATAGCGATCAAAATGAGATAGGGTTAGATTTACCTGGTTTGCTTCAAAAACATTTTCGATTAAAAAGTTATCGCGTAAAGTGGCGGTATCCATCTGTTTAACTTCTTTTGGACTTTGAGCATACCGACTTTCGAAATGATTATTCATTATATTGATTTTGAGATGTGAGAATATTTGGATAGATCTGATTTCAAATCAAGCCTTCACAAATATATTTATACCATGCTTAATAATTAAATGAATCCTCAACTTTATTAAAAATAACGTTAAAGCAACGATTAATGATTGATCTTTAAAGAAAATTTAGCTGATGGCGCTTAACCTTCCCTTCTTATAGAGGGAGCCAGCAGGATGGAGTATTTCTTCGTTATAGTGCATTTAACGAGCCACTTTCTTTATCTTTTCCCAAACAATTTACTGTTTAACAAGCTTTTAATAATATGAAGATATTAAAAGCATTATTGGCGGGATTTGCGGGAGCTGGCGCATTAAACATTTTGCATGAAACCGTTCGGAGATTTGATAAAGATGCGCCAAGGGTACATCGGATTGGAGAAGAAGCCCTATCAAAATCATTACACAAGTTAAATTTAAGTGCACCTGTTGGTGAAAATTTGTATCTGGCCACTTTGGCCAGCGATTTAATTAGCAATGGCCTATATTTTAGTGCAATTGGTTATGGCAGTAAAAAGAATATTTATTTAAAAGGTGCTGTTGCAGGGCTTACCGCCGGTTTTGGAGCCATTAGCCTTCCAAGTAAGATGGGCTTAGATGACGCTCCAGTTAACAGAACAGAGAAAACCAAAATCTTAACGGTTACTTGGTATTTAATTGGTGGCTTAGTTACTGCAGCTGTATTAAGCAACATGAAAAAAAACTGATAAATACCTATGCCAGAATCAAATTCCATTGCTAAACTCTTTGGCTCGCTGTGCATCCTAGCGCTTTTTGCCTGCAAAGCAGGAACAGTTAATTTATTTAAGGCAGCTTCTCCACATGAGGCTTATCAAAGAAAATTAATTAATGCCGGTTTAGATAAAACAGCTCTAGGTGGTCAATGGATCAAGTCTGCAGAAATCGGAATGCAAAAACCGGTAGATATTACTTTACCCTTTAAGGAAACAGGTTATTTTGCCGCAGAAAAAATTCCAGTTTCTACATATCGATTTAACGCCACAAAAGGCCAGAAGATTAATATTTCATTAAGCAAAAAACCAAACAGTGGCACAATGGTTTATGTAGATTTTTGGCATGTAGCCAATGGAAGCAACCCGAAACTACTGGCTTCCATAGATACACTTGGCAATCCAATTCAATTTGATATTGATGATAGTGGCGATTATTTAATTAGATTACAGCCTGAGCTTTTACAAAGTATTGAATATACGTTAGAAATAACAACTGGCCCATCATTGGCATTTCCAACCAAATCAAAAAGCAGCAGCAGTATTAAAAGTTATTGGGGCGATGGTCGGGATGATAATGCTAGAAAACATGAAGGTGTTGATATTTTTGGAACGTTTAGAAGTCCGGTATTGGCAATATCTGATGGTACAGTTACTCGCGTTAACGAAAATAATTTAGGTGGAAAAGTGGTTTGGGTTAGGCCAAAGGGCAAAAACTATACGTTGTATTATGCTCATTTAGATCAGCAAATTGCTATTGAGGGGCAAGAAGTTAAAATTGGCGATACTTTAGGTTTAATGGGCAATACTGGCAATGCCAAAACAACGCCGACCCATCTCCATTTCGGGATTTATGAATTTAGTGGCGCAGTAAATCCACTTCCATTTATTGATCCGGTAATCAAAGCACCATCAAACATTTCAGTTCCGCTTTCCAATTTGAACAAAACATTAAGAACAGGTACCGGAACAAAGTTGTACAGCAGTGCTCAAAGCAAATCTTCCATTATATCATCCTTACCGGCAGGTACAATTGTAAATATCAATGCAGCAACAAGCGATTACTATAAAACAGAATTGCCTGATGGAAGTGTTGGTTTTATAAAAAATTCGGATCTCGTTCAAACAGCCAAACCTTTAAAACGATTAAAGATTAACGCCAGTCAGATAAAATTATATGATCGTCCAGATGCCTTAGCTCCAATAAAATTAAATTTAAAAGAAGGTGAAACGGTTAGTGTATTGGGTAACTTTGGAAATTACCAACTGATAAACAATGAGGCTATGCAGGTTGGCTGGATAACGAAATAAGACGAATGATAATGAAGATTTTTCAACAAGCAGTTTCTTTAAGAGAAAGGCGAAGGGGTTTCCACTTAATCACTGAGGAAGTTTTAAATGCCTTACCACAAATTTCTGAAATAAAAATGGGCATTTGTCAGGTTTTCATTCAACATACATCTGCATCTTTAACCATAAACGAAAATGCTGATCCTACGGTAAGAGTAGACTTCGAAATGTTTTTTAATAAAGTGGTGCCAGAAAATGATCCCGATTACGAACATGATTACGAGGGATCTGACGATATGCCTGCACATTTAAAATCGGCCTTGCTTGGCAGTTCAGCAACAATTCCAATCCGAAATGGAAGATTAGCCCTAGGAACCTGGCAGGGAATATATCTCTGCGAGCACCGAAATCATGGCGGTCAAAGAAAATTCGTTATCACCGCCTGGGGCGAATAAATCTATTTTTCTATCCCTGGATGATTATCCTGAATGGAATTGTTTCCCGTTTCAACCTCTACTTCTTTTGTAGTTACGGCATAATGCGAAGGGTAAATTTCTGATCCGTAAGCTACCGCATAAGCTTTGGTAAATTCGGCCCCGAAGTACAGAATAATTGATGAATAATATGTCCACAGGAGCACCACAACCAATGATCCGGCTGCGCCATAAGTACTCCCAACATTGCTTTGCCCAATATAAAGCGATATGGCAAACTTGCCGGCCATAAACAAAAGTGCAGTAACAATAGATCCGGCAATTACATCCTTCCATTTAATAATGGCATCTGGCAAAACTTTAAAAATTACGCCAAAAATTAGAGAAATTACTGCAAGCGTTACGATTTGATTGACGACATAAAAAACGATAACAGAAACATCTGCATAACGCACTTGTAAACGCTTACTAAAAGTATCCAAAATCGTAGTTACACCAAGCGAAACCAGCAACACAAAACCTAAACTTATAATTACCGAAAAAGAAAGAAATCTGTTTTGAAGCATTTTTAACCATCCTCGTTTCGGTTTTGGTTTTAATCCCCAAATTGTATTTATAGAATCCTGAATATCGCCAAAAATAGTTGTTGCCCCAACCAATAACGTAATTAAACCTATGGTAAAAGCAACTGTACCTTTACCACTTAATGATGCATTTTTGATGATCTGCTGAAGCTGTAATGCGGTATCTTTTCCTAAAAAACCATCTAGCTGACTGTAAATCTGCCCTTCGGCGGCTTCTCTACCTAAAAATATTCCACAAAGTGAGATAATTACAACCAATAGTGGCGCCATGGAAAAAACGGTATAATAGGCCAACGAACCACTTAGCTTGGTTACCTTATGATCGCCAAAACCAGTAAAGGATGCTTTTAAAATACCCCAAATCCCCTTAAAAGTGATTTTTTCTTTTGCCATAAAATCTATAGGTCTAATAATTCAGAAACTTCTCTTAAATCTTAAACCTTATATTTTATGATTTGTTTGGCAATTTATTGGCGAATCTCTAATCGTTCCTGCTTTAGCGGAATTGAAAAGAAAAATGTGGAGCCCTTCTCTTCAACAGAATGTACCCAGATTTTGCCACCTAATCTTTTTACAATTTCCGAAGAAATGTAAAGCCCTAAACCCAATCCCGGAAAAGTATGTTCTTTATTTCCACTAACTCGATAAAACTGTTCGAATACATGATCTTTTAGATTTTCCTCTATCCCAATGCCATAGTCTTGAACGCTTACCTGAACATTATTTCCAATTTCTTGGGTACTAATCACAACTTCATTTGCTTCTGGCGAGTACTTCACTGCGTTGGTAAGCAAATTGGTAACCACTTGGCAAATTCGATCGCGATCACCATAAACGGTTCCTTTAAAATTTAAATTCGATTGAATGATGTGTTTAAATGAAGTGCGTTGTACATCCTCTTTAACTTCTTCAATCATCTCGTTAAAATCGAACGCCGTATTGTTAAACTGTAATCTGCCAGAATTAATTTTAGTTACATCAAGTAAATCGCCTATTAAATTGGTTAACCGATCGACCTGTTTTCCCATTTTACCCAAAAGCTCAGCATTTTTTAAATCGCCAGATCTTTTAAACATCGATTCTAACACCTGAGCATAAGCTTTTAAACTGGTTACCGGTGTTTTTAGCTCATGACTGGCAATGCCTAAAAAATCATCTTTTTGCTTTTCTAATTCTTTTTGATGATGAACATCTGTATTGGTGCCGTACCATTTAACAATTTGCCCATCACTATTTTTTAAGGGTAATGCCCTGACTAAGTACCAGCGATACTCGCCATATTTATCCATACAACGGAATTCAGTTTCGTAAGGATTTCCGGTACGTAACGATATGCCCCATGCTTCTCTTGCTTTTGGCAAATCTTCAGGATGTAAACTTTCTGTCCATCGCGATCCCATGGTTTCTTCCTTGGTTCTTCCACTTTGATCGTACCATCTTTTATTGATGTAGTCCAAGTTTCCGTCCGGCTTGCTGGTCCACACCACAGGAGGAACAGTGTCGGCCAAGAATTCAAGCTCATTGATCACGTTTTGAAGGGAATCGTTTTTATCGGCCAAAATCTTACGTACGTTTAATTCTGTTCGTAAATCTCTTGCAATACCAGCAATGGCTACGGGTAAATCCGTAATGTCTTCCCGAATCATATACAACTGCTTATGAATCTGAATGATTTCTCCGGTTTTTTGATGCAACAACTCCAATTCTCCAGACCATTTTCCTTCAGAAAAAAGAATCGGGATGATTTCATCTCTTATTTTTTCATTTGTTTTATCGCTATGATAATCAAATAGATTTGTATTCAAAATTGATGCAGGATCTATTCCGATAAGCTCAATTCCTGACGGATTTATATACAGGGTATTGCCCCTGATGTCGCAATAATTACAAAAATCTTCACTACTATCTACAATGGCAGCCAATTTTTGAAGTTCTGCCTTTGCTCTAATTTCCGGGCGCAAATCTCGGGCTGTAGCTCCACGTCCGATAATTTCTAGTGTTTCAGGATCTCTAATTAAAACATAACTTACCCTGCAGGGGATAATTTCTTTCGTTTTATAATTTTTAAGATTGATATTTCCTTGCCAGCCAGATTCTTCGGTAATCTCTTTAATGATGTGATTTTGAACCCGATCCAGCTCCTCTTCGCTGTAAAAATCGCGAGCAGTCATTTTGGTAACATCTGCATCTAAATCTACTCCCAATAACTTTCTCGAAGCATTGTTCATGTAAATTAAAGTGCCATCCATACTGGCTACAGTCATATGATCTGCATTGTTGCTTACTAAACCTAAAAGCTGTTGTGCTCTCCGTCGGCTTTTTACCTCAGCTGTAATATCCTGTGCGGTGCCCGCAAAGCGATAAGCGATTCCATCGTTATTAAAATAAGCTTTTCCTTTGCAGTGTACCCATCTTAACTGATCGTTTTCTTTACTGATGGTTCGATATTTAATATCATAATGCCCTAAGTTTTCAGGGTTAATTGCCGCTAAAACCGCACGATTAACATTTTCTTCATCTTCGTGGTAAATACAACTGAGCACATCTTCATAACGGATTTCGCCTTCAACCGGAAATCCAAATAATTCCCTGCATCGGGCATCCCAATTCACTTTGTTATTTATCGGGTCCAAATCCCAGGTTCCTATTCCGGCAGAAAACAGGGCAAAAGATAAACGTTCCTGTGTTTCTACAATTTGCTTTCTGGCTTTAACCAATTCCGTTAAATGTGCAGCTGTATTTATAATGGCAAACGTTTTGCCAAATTCATCTTTTAAAGGCTTATAAGTAAATGTAAAATAGAAAGTCTGTAATTGGCTATTTACCACTAAATCTGCTCTGGATTCTTCTGCATGATAAGTTTCTCCACTCAAAAAAACCTCCTTAAGTAGATTTGAAAATGGTTGATTTTTTAATTCGGGCAAAGCTTCTATTAAAGGTTTACCGATTACCGATGAATCTTTGCCCCATAAATCTAGCATCTCTTGATTAGCAACGCTAATCACCATTTCTTCTCCTTTATAAATGGCAGTTGGCATTGGAGATGCCTCCACCAAAGAATTAAATCTTTCTTGTTCAGAATATATCGCTGTCATTATTTTGTTAGTAGATTAAAGATATTAAAAGTTTATCTACTAATATGTTTTAACACAAAAAAGCCTGAAAAAATCAGGCTTTAATCTCAATAAGATACGCGGTTAGTCATATTATTTTTCTTTAATGAAGGCCGCAACATCATTAATCAGAGTTGCTGAAACACTCACTGGAACCTGATATTGGGCTGTACTTCCTTTTTCTGTTTGTGGACTAAGCAAATGATTCAATTCTGGATAAAATTTTAGCTTGGCATTTTTCTTTTTGCCCAAAGCCGTATTCCAGATATCAAAATCGGTTTTGCTTACCTGAAAATCATTACCGCCTTGAACTACAAAGATTTTTTGTTTGATTAATTTTTTTGCTGCAGCAACTTGGTCATAATTATTTAAATCGATCCAATAACTTGCTGGCAAACCCAATATGGCCGAATCGGCTTTAATTTTAGTACCCAATTGCTTAATTCTACTTACCTGAATATCCATAATTGCAGTATCAAGTCTTTTTTTATTAACTTCTGAAGTATCTTTAGATAAAGCAAACATGTATTTATTCTGATCAATTATGATATCGGTAAATGATCTTGCTGGTGCGGAAGCCAAAATAATTCCGGCCAAATCTGGAGCTAAAGAAACCATTCTCGGAGCCAACATCCCACCTAAACTGTGTCCAAATACGTAAATATTTTTTGAATCTGCACCGGCAATTGTTTTTGCCATAGTTATTGCGGCAAGGGCATCATCTAAAACCTCTTCTTTAACTGTAAAGGCGCCACCAAATTCATTTGCATAAATGAGTGTTCTCTTAACATAACGTAAAGATGCAATTCCTTTACCTGCAAGGCCAGCGGCAATATCTTTAAAGGGTTTATTTACACCAACACTTTCGTCCAAATCGCTAGGTCCCGAGCCATGAACCATAACCACAACTGGAAAATTTTTAACATTTTTTGGTGTTGTAATTATTGCAGCGAGCTGATGTTTCCCTGAAGTGACGTAAACAGACTTTTCGGTATATAAATTGGTATCGGCATAAGCTGGCTTTAAATATTCTTTTGCCGTTTGAGAAGGCACTAAAAAAAGACCAACAATTTTTTGCTCTTTGTTAAACCCAACCAAAAAATTTTGATTACCGTTTGCAAATTTACCTTCTACAGTTACTGCAAAAAATTCGCCTTGTGCTTTACTTTGAATGGCATCTAATGATTCTGCTTTTCCTAGCTTTGTATTGATATCTACCCAAAGTTGTTTTAAATTTTCTTCGCTGATTTTTGATTTCATGTTTTCATCAAAATATCCACGGGCTTCGGCAAATTTTTCCTCTTGCATTAAAGCAAAAAAAGTATTGGCCCCATTAAATAAGCTGATAACGTTTTGTGAAAATGCTGCTGTAGTAAATAGCAAGGCGATTACAAATAAAATACTTTTCTTCATGTATTTATGATGTGTTGGGTTTGGTTGATTTTTTTTTTAACACATCAAAGTTAATAATATTTGGTTCCTAAATTTTTAAAAAACAACTATCTTTTTAGTTTTAACTATTTTTAACATTTAGATCGTATTTTTTCCATAAAAAATATGGGATAAACATAATGGCAAGTGCAACAATTGGAGGAATCAACAAGCTCATTTCATCACCGACAAATGCTCTTGAAACAAAAGCACCAATAAAATTTATTGCAAACCCGGCAAAAGCCCACTCTTTAATTACTTTAAATTTCGTTTGCAAAATTGCGATGGCACCTATTATTTTTGCACTTCCTGTTATAATGAGCAAATACATTGGGTAACCTAAATGCTTTAAAACTTCTCTACCAGCTTCTTGTTGCGTTATACCTCCGAAGCCATCCATTATCATCATTAAAGCGAACAAGATTGTAGCAATCCAATACCAGGTTTTTATCTTTTTCATATGTCGATTAGTTTAAATTAATAGTCGCTTTTAGTATAACTGAGTAACCAATTGTTTCCATATCGATCGATTAAATTACCAAATACAGCACCCCAAAATGTTTCTTCAGGCATATGTGTGGCTTCTCCTCCTGCAGAAAGTTTTCTATAATAATCCATTACTTCGGCTTCTGAATTGCAGTTCAACATCAGAGATACAGAATTTCCTTTTATCAAACCTTTTTCGTCTGTCATATCTGTAGCCATAATAACCATATCTTCGTTAGCCAATACGGCATGGAGAATACATTTTTTTAGCTCAGAAGGTATTTTATCGGCTTCGGGAGATTCTCCAATGGTTTGAAAGGTAAGCTCACCACCCAAGCAGTTTTGATAAAATGTCATTGCTTCTTTACAGTTTCCACTAAATGTTAGATATGAATTAATATTGGCCATTTTTATATTTTTCTACACCCACAGTATATTAACATCACAAACATACTACGGGAAAACAAAAACATAAACCTGCGTAAACGACAATTAAAGGGGTTGTTTACGACAGCACGGCTTGCTATATTTGTTAATATGAAACACATATCCATCTTAGTTCCAGAGACTGCTGTCATCGAAGCGATTGCTGATCCTCGATATTTATTTACAGCTGTTAATGAATTTCTACAAGCCTCTGGCAAGTCTCCATTATTTAAAGTTGAACTGGTTGGGCTAACAAAAGAAATTCGGTTAAATAATAGTCTGTTCACTGTGCATACGGATAAACTTATTGAAGATGTGGATAAAACAGATTTGATTTTTATTCCTGCGATTAGTGGAAATGTTAGTTCTGCCTTAACTTTAAATAGAGATTTACTGCCATGGATAATTAAGCATCATGCAAAAGGTGCAGAAGTTGCATCACTTTGTATGGGTGCATTTTTGTTGGCATCAACCGGTTTGTTAGACGGCAAAAAATGTTCAACCCATTGGTTATTTGCAAATCAGTTTAGAGCGATGTTCCCAGATGTTGATTTGGTTGATGGCAGCATTATTACAGATGCACAAGGATTATACTCGAGTGGCGGAGCAAATTCTTACTGGAATTTACTTTTATACTTAGTAGAAAAATATACCGATCGGGATACTGCAATTTTAGCTGCAAAGTATTTTGCAATCGATATTGATCGCGAAAGTCAATTGGCCTTTATGATGTTTCAGGGACAGAAAGGACATGAAGACGAGAAAATTAAAAAGGTGCAGGAATTTATAGACACCAATTATCAGGAAAAAATCACTGTAGATCAGTTAGCAGATATGCTTGCTTTAGGACGAAGAAGTTTTGAGCGCCGTTTTAAAAGCGCAACCAAAAACACCGTTATCGAATACATCCAAAGAGTGAAAATAGAGGCCGCAAAGCGCAGCTTCGAATCTAGCAGAAAGAATATTACCGAAGTGATGTTCGATGTTGGTTACACCGATACGAAATCTTTTAGGGATGTGTTTAAAAAAATCACGGGCTTAACTCCAATAGAATATCGAAACAAATACCATAAAGAAGTTCCTGTATTGCAACAAGCTTAAGTTTTTTGCTCAAATTTCAATACAAAAAAAATTTTTCGAGCGAATTTTTATCAGAAACATCTTTTTCGTTATTAAATTATCGCTGTTCCTAACGCGAATATGGAAAGTAATACCGCTCGGATTTCCTCCAAGGAGGTATCTCTGAAGATGACTCTACTTGCCCCTGCATTCCTCAGGCGCTCTGTCTCGATGCTTTCCCGTTCGTAGGGCGCAAGCACCACCACCTTCGCCCGCTCCGATACCGATCGTACTGCTTCCTCAAGTGTAGTGCTCCCTCCCATTCCCGTTTCCAGAATCGCAAGGTCAATGTCCTGCCTAACGGTTAAGCCACCTTCTTTCCCTATGCCCTCGAATTCAATCAGCCGGCATTTCGGCCAGGTGTCTTTCAGCACAAGTCTTAATCCTTCACTCACAATCCCGTCCCCTCCCGACATTAGTATTCTCATTTCCATCTATTCTATGTCCTACTTAAAACTGTACCTGAGCGATATCTCTGCCTCCCCGTTGCTGTAGTTCTGCAGGTCGGAGGTGTTGGTGGTGTACTGTACCAGGATGGAGAGCTGGTTTTTGTAGGTTGTGCCAGCTCCGAGGGTAACGCTGTTTGTGCTGTGGTACATCCCGCTCAACATCAGCTTGTTCTCAAAGAACTGGAGGTTTGCCCCCGCATCGAGGATGTCCTTATAGTTCTCCACCCCGCGGTACACCACCTTCGGCTCGATGCTCGACAGCGCAGACCCGTTGCTGTTCTCGAAGCGGTAGCCTGCG